>Ga0256897_1000371_pt1 | contig 10285 bp, 3 predicted proteins | sample MC6MC0670MT_FD_186336 | JGI IMG/M metagenome (GOLD analysis project Ga0256897, IMG submission 186336) | Metatranscriptome of enriched soil aggregate microbial communities from Iowa State University, Ames, United States - MC6-MC0670-MT... | ecosystem: Environmental > Terrestrial > Soil >... | reverse complement strand
TACATTACAATGTAAATTGGCGATATCTTGTTTTGGGACAATAACAGTTGTTTCGCAACGATGAGGGGAAATGTACTTGGCATATGGTACACCAGTATTGTTGATTGAGGAATAAAGATAAGATGATTTTCCAAAAGTTTTTCTCATCAAAGGGTCAATATGATACAATAAATGACGTAATGCTGTACAACCATTCGTATTGCGATGAGTTGAAGGCTGATAATGCTTTGGATATTTCTTCTCTGATGGTAGAGGTGATGATAATAATAACTCCTGGTTTGTGTGGTTTTGTTTTTGCACAACATTTTCTGATTCGCGTTTATATTCATTCAGGTTATTAATTTGGGTATCAATTTCATCACTTTTGTCTTCTTTGCAATTTCTATCAACCATGTCAATATTGTCATTCATTTTTATCCCATCAGGGACTTGAATTACCTCATCAATAATTTTCATTGCCTCAGGGAATGCCTTGTATGGGTCAAATTGGTATAAATCCCTTATTTGATAAAGATTAGGTAACCCCGTCGATAACACTCTTGGTTCAATTAAAATTGAGGTGTTAAAATACAACTCGTCAGGTAATTGCCCGGGTGGTAAGTGTTCAATTGATTGCTGTAAAGAAAGGGTCAGACCATAGTCCTCACTGGTTTCATCACAGACACAAATGGAGGCTTCAATTCCTAAGTTTTCAAAACTACCAGAAACTGGCTTGTAATGTAGTTGTCGAGCTGTCTTGTTGGCGATACGATCAAAGTCCTTAAAAATGAGTTGTTTTGATTTGGGGGATAAGTATGGGATTTGATCTCGCCATTTATCAAGGGTATTAAAGCTCCCAGTAGAAATGAGGGAACTGATGTATGCGTCTGGGAGGTACATATTGGGCAGTTCTTTTTTGAAAAATGTTCCTCGCTGAAGATGATGATGGTGATGTTGATGATGATCTGAGTGATGTTTGAGGAATGACGAGGTGAGCCGAAATTGAGAGAAAAGTTGGGAGGTAATTGATAAAGAAATAGGTTGGGAATTGGATTTATGAGTGATTGAATTGGTTGAAGTGGTGGGGTTTGGATAAGGAGAGGAAAGGAAATTGTAATTTGGGAGGCCAATTTGGAATTCTGAAAAGTCGTGTGGAATAAACGTTATAATTGAATTCATTGTAGTGTTTGGATTGTTTTTCACAATCCCATCATCGTCATTATCACCATTCACAACAACATTAAAAAATTTGATTACGGAAGATGGGGTTACGGAATTCATATTTGATTCCACAGGATATTCCTTCCTAAACTCATCCAACGCTGGTGTACTCCCATAATTATTAAATACATTGAGACTTGACCCTTCGCAAACTGATAGATATGGTTCAACAGAAGACACTTTGTCCAAAATTTCATATAAATATTGTGTTCCGAGTGGCCAGTCACTACGATATCCACTACCATCATCATCATATGGTATAACTCGCCCATTTGGTAGAACAGCATCGAGATTAAATTTATCAAAATCACCATTCTGAATATCCAACCCCAAAAATGGTGAATATAATTGCCCGTTTCGACGAATATAATATAAACGTTCAATAACTCGATCTATAGAAAATTTACTATGGGGTGAGTGTGGGGGAGGCTCTGAGAATGGGAATAGTGAAGCTGGAGTAGCGCATGAGGTCGGATTTGGATGAAATATTGGATTCCTAAATCGACTTGTGGCGTGAAATGGGACTAATTGAAGTTCCCATATAGCACGAGCACATATTGGATGACTAAGTAACATTTTATCCGAAATTGCCTTTGGGAGATAAGATGAAGTGGAGTTTTTGTATTGTCGAAGTTTGGAAAGTGTATCCATGAGTTGAAATTTAATATGAAGAATTAATTGGGATAGTTTTGCATATTCCTGTCTTGCATATCTTTGATTAGAATAATGTTGGGATAGTTGAGTAAAATATTCTCGCCAAATTTGATCCCAAATTTTACCAAAAACAACTACACTATTTTGGTTCATTTCGGTTAAATTTTGGGGGTTATAAGTATATTTATCTTCCATATCTGACGGTAATAAATGATTTGGGCCAATTTCTAATAGTTTGTTCTTGGGAGGTGATTTGTTATCATCTTCAATTAACACGTAAGAAATGAATTCAATAAGATCAAATTGCCCAATTTCTTGGCAAAGAACAATAATATCATTTTCTGAAATTAAATGTTGATCTAATTCCTCACGTTTTGTTAACAAAATTAATAACGGTTTGGATTTAAAATTATAAATTTCATCACTACGTTGAATTATATTAATTTCATACAAGAACGATTTGAGCAAATCAATTGATGGCTTGGAGGTTTGATCAAGTATGATGATGGAATTTAATAATGAGACCCTTGGCGTTGATAGACTTGATGTTGTACTTGAGATGAGCGGGAGTTGGCCGAGTCGGATTAAGTCAACATAAACACCGCCATGTGGGGATTGAGGTTTAACTGTGGGATAATGCGATTTGAGAAATTTGGGGGGGCAGGATGAATTGTGATTCGTATATGTACGAATGGTTTCGTTGCTGTTATGATGAATGGAATCAACAATGATGGGTTTAAAATCGACGAGGGTTAAAATATCACTCTGGTAGGGATTAGATGGTGGTGGAAGAACAAGATGAGCGGAGTGCTTCATGACTGGCTCAATTTTGGTCCAATCTGGGTATAGTTTTGATTCAATATCAGTCCATTGAGATAATTCAATCATAAAATTGAGCGGATCAAAAGAATTGTTGATTTGAAATAGGTGTGAAAAAACATCAGATTGGGAAATTGGGGGTTTTAATAAGTTATAAAATCCAATACAACCCGTTGGGAGCGTGTGTGCGGTCATTTGTGGAGAGTATAAAGAAGTTGGATGGAAATAATAATACCTACCAATTTCATCAATGTAGTCATTGCGTTTATGATTTTGTTTGCGAAAGGTTTGGATATGTTGAAGCGATAAAACCATATAATCAAGTGAACTCGTAGTGGTTTGATCCTGTCCGCACTTTTTAACCGTAATGGACGGATATGAGTGTGTTAAAATGTCAAAAATTGGAACAAAAGAAGGACAGTCAAGTGTTGATATAGTCTGAGTATGGGCGGCTATAAATGGTTTTCTTCCATCAGTTTCCTGAGGAGGGTCTTGAATTGGCCATTTTTGAAGTAATTCCTGATTTGTAAATTTTGTGTTGATGTTATAACCCAATGGAGTCAAGATATGATAGCCATATATTATATTCCTACCAGTTAATGACCCATCTGGTGACGATGATGAAAATGAAAAACGTGATTTAAAATCCCAAATGTGGTCATCTAAACCAGTAATGACTGAAATGAAAGAGGTAAAAACTGGGAATTTACCCCGAAGGACTTCCATTTTGGGCATGGTTGATATTTTTGCCAATTATTAGATTATATTTAGCGTCTATTGAAGTGATTTTAATGTTATTGGGTGAAGTTAAAATGAGTTTGGTTTTTCTTTCGGGTTTCTCGCCAAAATGGGTTTGGAGGATATTTTGATGGGATGTGAGTAAAAATAGGAAACATGGGAATTTTAAATCGAATAACTCCAATGTAGACTTGGGGAGTGTATATTAATGTTATTAACCACGGTTTACGCAACTTCTTTAAATAATTTTGCTGAACAAAAACTCAATTTGTTGCGTCTTAGTTAGGACTTGGGGGAAATTGCCTAAAGATGGTTTATTTGGTACTAATGGTGAGTCAAATAAACAGATAAATGATAAATTAGATCTACCAAGGATGAAGATAAGGAAGGGGGACAAAATATCAAGTTCTCCAACAACAACAACAACAACAACTACAAAACTACTCATCATTATCAGTATCCCCGTTAATATCAGTAGAACTAATATTTTGAACATTATCCCCAATCAAACCTTGTAAATCAGTTATAATTTCCCATTTTTGAAATAAATTTTGATACTTTTTATTTATATTAAATTGCAACTGATAAATATCCATAATTTCATCTTGTATATTCAACTTTTTACCATTTCTGCCATCACTATCATTATTAATATCATTACCATTTTCAGACCCATCCAATTCAAATTTACCATATACAACATCCTCCAACAAACGTAAACAACGCATTGTAATCGTTTTTGCCAACAAATTCGCCATATATTCTTCATTTGAACTATAAATCTGATCCATAAGAGTAACAGCGGTAAGTAATAACGTACGGTTTGGTAATGGTAATGTATTAAGATCGATCAAAGTTGGTTGAGTTGATTGGGTAACCGATAACAGTTTATCAAATAATTCAACATATTCATCAGCTGTTATGATATCATCACCATTTTCATCCCTGTTTGGATTATCCCCATCATACTCATCACTATTTTGATCACTATGCACCCCACTTGATGAATACTGTGTTGATAAATTTGGAAAAAATAATTTTTGTAATTGGCTTTTAAAATCACCATTATTGTTATTTTTCTGGTTACAATCCCCGTGTCTACCCTTTATACCTTTGCCACCAATAATATCCATACTATAACCATTGTAAAAGTCACCCTCTTCAAGAGCACCGTCTTCAACCCCCTTTATCCAATTTTCGCAATTCTGGTTACCACTTGCGCCAGTTTTAGCATTTTTTGGTCGATAATAATACGAATCGTCATCATCAGAAAGACAATCATGCTGGGTGTTATCATCATCTTCATCGCAATAAGATACTGACGAAAATTCTACAAATTCGCAGTCTATTTCGGGAATTGTTTCGTTGTGGTTTGGTTCCCTTTCTACTTTGCGTTGTTTTTCGACTTCATCAGGGACGGAGGCAGTTGCATTGATGGGGGGAGTATTTGGGGCAGCAGTAGTTGCTGGGGAGGTGAGAGTAGTTATATTGACAGGGGTGGTATCTTTAGCGACTGGGGGAGTTGCGAGAGTCGTCACGATGCCTTGATTAGTAACATTATTCGCAGCGGATGACTCCAAAGGCCCGGGGGTTTGAAAAGGATGTAACTCAGTTTCAGAGATTTGAGTGTTGTGGGTTGAGAATGAATTCACAGACATATCAACTGGAGTAGTATGATACTGATTAGTATAAAATGAATGGAGTTGATGGGAAACATCAATAAGATCTTTATAATGTGATAGATTTATTTGACGTGTTTTTTGGCAGTTTAAATATGATTTTTTTGGGTCAAAGTTATCAAAATTTGTCTCATTAAGATTAGATTGGAATAATAAAGCGCGGTATAAAGACAACAATTGCAAAACTTGTTGTTTTTTTAACAATCTTTCCTTTCTTTCCAAATTTTGTTCAGATAATGCAGGTTTATATCCATGTAATGAAAACAATGTTAATAATCTATAATTACACGGATAAATCATTGCCAAATCAACTGGTGTAAATGGGGGTGGTATTGCGAGGGAAGGGTTATCATTATGATTATTATGATCATTATGATCATTTTGATCATTTGTCTCACCGTTTCTTATCACAAATGGATCAACTAGAGCTTTTGTGGTGAAATTTGCAGATGGAAATGGAATTTTATTACGAAATGCTTCAACAGCCATATCAATATTACCCAATAACGCCGCTTGATGATAGATAGTTGGAGCTAGAAGGTCAATAATAAGCTCAAATGAGCCGAATTGATTGGTTATATGTGAAGTTGAACTCATTGGGGGCGGGGTATAACTTAGATTACCGGTTTGTAAAGAGTGTAGTGCTAACGGCTTTGAGGAGAAGAGATGGGTGAGTGAGGATGGACTTTGAAATGGAAAATATCATGGTTAGATTGGGGATAACATGGTCTGTTAGGGGTAATATAGATTGCAGCAGGAGAGTAGTATAAATTGAAAAGGCCTATAATGCAGCAGTGAACTCTAGGAAGAAGGGGGAAGGATGGGGGAGGTTATGGTCTAGATCATGATATTATACAACTATATTGAACAGGAAAGCACAAAACAAGTATGTGAATATATCAATCAACTTTGGCCTCATCTTACTGCAGAATAGCTGAGAATTTGAAAACGAACAGAACTGAAAAAATTACAACAACAACAAAATAACAAAAATTGTTGAAAAAATCAGAATAAATCAAAAATGGCGAAACAAAAAAAAAAAACAAAAAATAAATAAATCAAAGTTTTGATTTTATTATTATGTTACCACAATCCCCTCATCACCACTTCCATTACATGGTTACGAAATCCAACCATTAATCTACATATCGGTATATTGCCCGATATCAACACCAAATTATTGAAAAAAATCAAACCATATTCAACCATATTTCTCAAATTCCCTCCCATTTGAGCCAATTGGTTGTAATTCGTGTTATTAATCTCCCTCCTAATCTACCCATATATTATACATCCAATCTATGTAGTATACCACACAACACGCAAATTTTACCCCTCAATTTTACCAAAATTGATTTATTTTATTTTTTACCACAAATTTCATAATTCAATTCCTCATCCATTTTTTCCACTTCTCTCATTCTTACCCCCCATATCGATTCCCGCCGATATTTCCAACCCGCTTCCCAATTATTAACCCCATCAACGCCCATCCTAAACCTTTAACAAAATCGTATCCAACCGCAATTCAATCATATTAATCAATTCAATACTGACATTATGATATTGTTTAGTTACAATGGGTAAAGTCCACGGTTCCCTTACTCGTGCAGTATGTTTACAACATTTTCCCATCTAAAATTACCAACACCTGTTTTTTTAACGAATTTTTTAGTTCTTTTCTGAATTTCTCCTTTCGTCTCTATTATCTCCAGACTATTCAAAATATTTATAGTTAGATTTAATTTTGTAATACTACCTCATATACCGAGTTTGGAGCTTCTCATGATTCTTTTACAGCCCCGAACCCCTCATTTTTGTTCATCTCTATTCCAATCCCTCATCTCTTCCCTTCATCCCCCACCCCTCATTCCCCCCATTCAAATAGGGTAAAGTTCGCGCACAAACTCCAAAACAACCAAAGCAAGATGTCCTTACTAAACCAGTTAATGGCCGTGCTAAACGTCGCTTATTATACACCCGCCGTTTCGTTAACCCTAAGGTCGGTGCAAACGGTAAGCGTATCTATAACTCCCACTCTATCTAAATGTAGTATTAATGGTATTTGCAATAAAAATTTGACTACAATTTTCATTTAACGGATTAAATTACTCCTTTTGGGTTAGAAGATAACACAATTCCCAAACCCTCCTCGAAAATGACAAATTCATCTCAAATAAAAATAACCCGCCCAATTTATTAAAAAAATAAACAAATAATAACAATAATATCTCAAACCGAGTGGAATTTGCGAGTTTTGTTCGTCTTAAACAAGGGACACGGTGAGTCTAAATATTCACAAAGCAGGGTTCATTGGTATGCTAATCAGCATTCCAATCGCTTCAATCTAATGCGATCAGTTAATTTAAAAAAGCACAATACAAGTGAAGAGTGGGAAGAGGACAAGATAGAGTTGTTGATTATCACGAATGAGTCGTTTGAATTGTTATTGGGTGAGCTGCGCTCAAAGAATCAGTTCTCCTTGCTGTTGTGATTGAGCTTGTTGTTGTATATACCCAAAGCCTCATATTTTGGGTAAAGTAGAATGGCAGCCTTGTCCAGGTATGGAGGAGATTATCCAGGCCTCTTCTTGTTCAAATGTGTTTCGAATGGAGTTGAATGAGTCCTGGAAGAAGAGAGAAGATGATGGGTGTTCAAATTTTATCCAATATTCGATGGTCTTCATAGTGAGTCTGAACTATCCTCATTGAATATCAGAGTTGATTCAGACTGGTATTATAGGGGGTTTTGGGCGGCTTTGAGGGAGTGGAATAAAGTAATCAAGATTTTGTTTTTGGTCTCATGAACCAACACCATACGGGTTATCAATAGGGCCTGGTAAGATTGAAACCGCGCCAAAGATATTCTCCCAAAAGTTATTAGTCGTGGCCAAGTATTGATATACGCAAAACCACCCTAAAAGAGCAAAAAGCATCAAAAAAGTCATAAATTTAGACCAAAAGACGTATTTTTTGATACGAAATGTTCTCCTAACGTGTTCATATTGACCCATTTTGTCAGCCAGGACGAGATATGTATCAAATGAATTCGATAACTTGGTTAAACTCACACTGAAATAAAGCCAATTGTATAACCATAAACCTGGAAGGAAGAAAAACCCCCAAAAAAAGAGACGGGTGCATAGCTTCTCATCTGCTTCTGTAAATAGGGAAACATTGGGGATCATTGAGGATGGAACTGGGGAGGAGTAAGGCAGGGATGGATGAGAATGATGGAATTGGTTAACAAAATGGAAAACGGTGTAATGTCCAATTGAAAAAATGTAAAGAGAGAGGAAGTTTCGTATAATGAGGATTTGAATTTACCAACCAAGTTACAGAAGTCGAATAAGCCAATAACTATGGTTTTTTTTCCCGCGAACCTTTTTTTTTCTGTTTTTCTAATTTTCTGTTTTTTTTTCAGTTTTTTAAAATCCTCAAGTACAAAGTTCCCATTTCATAATTAACTCTTCTCAATAGGGATAAGATATTGCTCATCACGTTGTATATATCACCCGCTATAACCTATCGGTGTATCAAGTTTATACAACGCAAGACTGAAACTTTTTACTGAATAAAAAAAAAAAAAAAATGCGATTTTTTTGTTTTCTATTTTTTCGTTTTTTAATTCATTTCGCTTCACAATGGACTGTTTCCAATCTAAAATCAATTTTTAAACTGAATATAATCATATCGCACTGTTTAAGGATTGAAAATTCCCATTACACTCCTGTCTTAGCCCAAAAATTCGTCATCATTTTCATTTAATTATTTTGCGCCAATCATCAAAATTTGTCTTCTCTTTTTCTGAATCATCACTTTGTTACCCCCCAATAATTGGCTATTATCATTCCCAACCATTCTTATTTACCTCCCGTACTTGGTTACAAATACTTAATATGTATAGTTGTGCATCTATCCATATATTCCCCCTTTTTGGAGGTTCAAATTTTTTTTTAATTCTTTTACCATCTATTCTATTGCTATCGGATCTCTCATTGTTGATAACTCCTCAAATTGTAATATATCTCATATATCATACATCAAAACGGGGAAACTAACCAATTTCAGATTTCAACTCACTTTTTTTGCCACTTTTTTTTCAACACTTTTTTTATTCACCTATAATATATTCCACTTTCCTCTCAATTTCAAATCACCTACAATCCCATTATTGATTACTCCCCAATTCCACCTCTTTTCAATCTAGATGAAGCTAATTACTGTTTGTTTAGTTGTTTTTGCTTTGATCACATTAATTACAGTTTCTGTTGCCGCGGATGAAGTCAAAGAGTTTATCTTCCGTGATTTTCTCTTAGATAAAACTGAATATTTTTCAGTTCAAACTGCTAATATGGGTACTAATGGACTTGTTTATGATAACGAACAACCACTTCGTAAATTATTTCTGAATACTAAAGATGGTTCTGATATGTTAACTGCGACTACTCATGTCAATACAACCAAAGTTGATGCTATTACTGAAGAATTATCTGATGTTTTTAATTTTGTGGTTAATTTTGAGGCTGGAAAAAATAATACTGGTACAATTGTTTTAGAAAATACAAAAACTGTCCAATTTGCTTTTACCACAATTGAACGCGTTTCGGTATCTAACGGTAAATGGAATGATGAAACTAATTATCAAATCGTTGTTCCTGGCCCAGATCGTTTTATTATTACCCTCTTTGATTCCAAAAATGGTCAAATTAGACAAATTTTCGTCGCAAAAAAAATCCTTATTGATGTCCCAAAGACTTTTTTCCAAGCATATGGTTCCTATATTTTAATGGCAGTTATGTTAACATTTAATATGTGGATGCAAAACAAACCACAACCTGAAGAAAATCAAGAACAAGGTGCTGAAGCTGGTAGCCAAGAAAAGAAAATGGTTGGGCCGCAAAAGCCAGTAAATGTACAAGGCGCCAAGGCAAAGAAAGATTAATGAATTTTGATTCTTATTTGTGTACTTTTTCGAATCTTATACTTTTTTAAATAAATTTTCGGTATTTTCGAATATCAAACCATTTCTTTCCACTTTTGAGATGGAAATATAAACAAATCGTGGAACCCCAAATCAATTAAATCTAGTTTATTCGAAGACAATAAGTGATGAATAAGCTCAATGATATGAATTCACACTGAACCTTAAAAATAAACGCGATTCAGCAAAATTACGTAAAAAATTAATCAAAC
>Ga0256897_1000370_pt1 | contig 10297 bp, 9 predicted proteins | sample MC6MC0670MT_FD_186336 | JGI IMG/M metagenome (GOLD analysis project Ga0256897, IMG submission 186336) | Metatranscriptome of enriched soil aggregate microbial communities from Iowa State University, Ames, United States - MC6-MC0670-MT... | ecosystem: Environmental > Terrestrial > Soil >... | reverse complement strand
GATGCAGGTGGTGCCATCTTCGGCCACGCCGTGCTCGTGCCAGGTGCCGTTGGGCGTCAGCACGAAATCGTTCGCGCCCAGCGTCATCTTGTGGCCGTCGACCACGGTGTACGCGCCCTGGCCTTCCATGATGAAGCGCAGCGCCGAATGCGAATGCTTGTGGGCGGATGCCAGCTCGCCAGGCTGCATCACCTGCAAGCCTGAATACAGCCAGCCCACGGCGGCGGCCACATCACGCCGGCCGGGATTGTTCAGATAGATGACGCGCCGGCCGGCCTCTTCGGGCGACACCAGCTCGGCCGAACGCAGCACATGGCCGCGCAACTCCTGGTAGCGCCACACCACCGGCACCGACGCCGAACGCGGCGCCCAAGGCTCGATCTTGTTCGCCACCGTCCACAAGGCGCCCGTTTCCAGGCGCGCAAGCTCCTCGTAATAGGCGATGCGCTCGGGCGAGTCGGCCACATTGGCGCGGCCTGCGGTGTCCTCGCGATAGGCGTCGTACCGGTTCGCTTCCATCCCTTGCCTCGTTTTTTATAAAACTTCGTGGATTTTCGAAAATATTAGAGGCGAGGCGAAATTTGAGCAACGATTGCCCGCTAGGGGTTTTCCCGTGCGAAGAATATTGTTGGCGTAACGCGAATAAATACTGTACAAAAACACAGTGCGACGTGATACATTTCGCTCGCCCGAAAAACTGTCGTCCAGGGAGAATCCTGTGTCCGAAGCCGCTCATCTTGTTCAGTACATCGTCGTTCCCTATCGCGCCGCCGCCAATGGCGTGGCGCCCGGGGAAATCCGTCCGGCCAGCAGCGAATTCGGAGCCATCCGAATCGCCAACTCCATGGCCTCCAAATTCGCAGGCGTCGCCGCTTACGAAGTCTGGATCGACAAAGAAACCGGCGACATGGAGTCGCCGCGCATCCTCACGCAAATCGGCACGGTGCCGTCGCTGGATGATTGATCTGCTGTTGCGTTGATTGCCGGCTTTGCGTTGACCGCATGGTTGGCAATCTTTGCGCTGATGGTGTTGTTTGCGTTGTTTGCTTGGCTTACGCCCGCTGCCGTTCAAATCCGGAAGCGGGCGTTGTCATTTTCGCGCACGACAACGCGCGGCTATTGCGCGGTGAAAAACGCAGCGTGTGATTTTTCTTTTTGAATATCGGGGAATATTGCCAAGAGGCTGGCTGGCCGTTGCGCGTAAAACCATCAGAGCGTGGTTTCAAGTGGCGCGCCCGACAGGAATCGAACCTGTATCAAGAGCTTCGGAAACTCTCATTCTATCCATTGAACTACGGGCGCAGCGCAAGGAGGCGACATTGTACCTAGTTTTCGCTAGCGTGCATGAAGTGGATCAAAACCTCCTGCAATCTCATCGAAAACCCCGGCAGAGGCATTGGACGCTCGTCCCTGACACCGTTATATAATCCAGCGTTTGCTTGCAGGCGGATGCGTCAATAGTCCGCCGATTTGTGCAGTTACTGATTTTCTGTTGCCGCCGCCAGGCGCCCCACCCGTTAGCAGGATTTGGTCATGAGCAACGAGCAGGAACACATAGAAGAGCACTCCTCCCCCATCAAGACCCCCAAGCAACTGGTCGTCACGATCGTTCTATCTTTCGTGATCCCAATCGCCATCATCATCCTCCTGGTGAACATGGTGGTCTCCGGCAACAAGGTCGGCGCCGGCTCTGACACGCTGACGCAAGAAGCCATCACCAAACGCATTGCACCCGTCGCGGGTTTTGAACTGGTTGACGCCAACGCGCCCAAGGTCTTCAAGACGGGCGAGCAGGTGTTTGCCGCCGTCTGTACGGCCTGTCACACCGCCGGTGTGGCCGGCGCACCCAAGATGGGCGACAACGCGGCCTGGGCGCCCTTCATCAAGTCCGGTTACGACACGATGTTGAACGTGGCGTTGCACGGCAAGGGCGGCATGCCGGCCAAGGGCGGCAACCCCACGCTGTCCGACTACGAAGTCGCGCGCGCCGTGGTCTATATGGCCAACAAGTCCGGCGCCTCGCTGCCCGAACCCGCCGCCCCCGCGGAAGAAGGCGCGAAGAAGGAAGCGGATGCCGCGCCTGCTGCGGCTGCGGCTCCGGCTGCCGCAGCATCGGCTGCCGCAGCACCGGCTGCCGCAGCTCCCACGGCTGCTGCTCCTGCTCCTGCTGCGCCCGCTCCCGCCGCGGCCCCTCAACAGGCCGCCGCCGTGAACCCGGCGGGTGAGAAGCTCTACAAGAGCGTCTGCTTCGCCTGTCACGCCACAGGGGTCGCCAACGCGCCCAAGTTCGGTGACAAGGCCGCGTGGGACCCGTACATCAAGACCGGCATGGACGCCATGGTGAAGGTCGCCATGCAAGGCAAGCCGCCGATGCCCCCGAAGGGTGGCGCCGCCAACGCCTCGGAAGACGACATCCGCGCCGCCGTGCAATACATGGTGGACGCCGCGAAATAATTCCGGCGCTCAAGCAAAAAGCCCCTTGATTGCTCAAGGGGCTTTTTTTATCGCCGTGTAATGTCAGCGCTTATTCCGCCGACGACTTCAGCAGCGACATGCCCAGCTGCACGCGGCGTTGCAGCCACAGGCTGGGGCGATAACGGGGGTCGCCCGTCACGCGCTGCATGCTCTTCAAGATTTCCAGGATGCGCTCGGCGCCCAGCTTGTCGCCCAAGGCCAGCGGACCAACCGGATAGCCCAGGCCCAGCGTCACGGCCTGGTCGATGTCTTCCGGGGTAGCGATCTGCTGTTGCGCGATGTCGCTGGCGATGTTGACGATCATGGCCACGATGCGCTGTGCGATGAAGCCCGGCGAATCCTCGATCACCGTCACCGGCACGCCGTCGGCGGCCAGCAGCGCGTGAGCGGCGTCGCGCCATTTGGCGTCCGTCGCGGGCGACACCATGACGGTGCGGCGCTTGGCGCTATCGAATGCGTACAGCGTGTCCAGACCCACCGTGCGGCTCGCGTTCAAGCCTTGTGCGGACACAGACGTCGACACGTCATCGCCAAACGGCGTGACGATGATCAGCGCATCGGCATCAGGCGAGGAACCGGTGACAAGCGTCGCGCCCAGCTTTTCGACCAGCGCCGACGCACGCGCGTAGCCTTCCGCGTGCTTGGGGCTGACCCAGACCTTCAGGCCTTCCGGCAGCGCCGGCACGGGCGGTTCGGCCGGCACCTGCTTCTGGCCATCGGCGTAAACGTAGAAACCTTCACCCGCCTTGCGGCCGATCAGGCCGCCCGCCAGGCGCACGGTGGTGATGGGCGACGGACGGAAACGCGGCTCGTCGAAGAACTGGCGGTAGATGGATTCCATCACCGGGTGCGACACGTCAAGCGCCGTCAGGTCCAGCAGCTCGAACGGGCCCATGCGAAAGCCGGCCTGCTCGCGCATGACGGCATCCACTTGCGCAAAGGTCGCGACCGATTCCTGCGCCACGCGCAAGCCTTCGGTATTCATGCCACGGCCGGCGTGGTTGACGATGAAGCCCGGCATGTCTTTTGCGCGCACGGGCGTGTGGCCCATGCGGCGGGCCAGCGCGGCCAACGCGTCGCCGACTTCCGGCGCGCTGCGCAGGCCGTCGATCACCTCAACCACCTTCATCAACGCCACGGGGTTGAAGAAGTGATAGCCCGCCACACGGCGCGGATGCTTGCAGGCAGCGGCAATGGCGGTGATGGACAGCGACGACGTATTCGACGCCAGGATGCAGTCTTCCGACACCACGCCTTCCAGCGCGGCGAACAAGTCGCGCTTGACGTCCAGGCGTTCGACGATGGCTTCCACCACCAGTTGGCACGCCGACATGTCGGTCAGCGCCGTGGCGGATTCCACGCGTTCCAGCGCGGCTTGCGCGTCGGCGGCGGTCAGCTTGCCCTTTTGAGCCAGCTTGTCCCAGGTCTGGCGCAACGACTCGCGCGCGGCGGCAACCGCATCGGCGCTGGTGTCGTACAAGCGCACGCGCAGGCCGGCTTGCGCCGCGATCTGCGCAATGCCGCGCCCCATGGCCCCGGCGCCTACGACGCCGATGGTTTGAATCTCCGTCATCAACTCTCTCCTGCCTGTATTGGAATGGATCGTGCGCGCCGTGGCGGGGCGCAAGGAAAACGGGGCGGCGCTTGGCCGCCCCGTTTCCGGTCAGGGCTGGGTCTGCGCCAGCGCCTGGATTTCTTCGGCCGACAGGCCCAGCTTTTCAGCCAGGACCTGTGCGGTGTGCTCGCCCAGCATGGGCGGCGGACGGCGGTATTCGACCGGGCTGTCCGAGAACTTCAGCGGGCTCGACGCCATCGGCACGCGGCCGGCGGCCGGATGCGGCAGCTCGCGCTTCATGCCGCGCGCCAGCACGTGCGGGTCTTCATAGACCTGGTCCAGCGTATTGATCGGGCCGGCCGGCACGCCGACGCCTTCCAGCGCAGCCAGCCAGTGGTCGCGCGCGCCTGTCGCCATGCGCTCAGCCAACAGCGGCACAAGCTCGGCGCGGTTCTTCACGCGTTGCGGGTTGGTGGAAAAGCGCGGGTCCGCCGACAACTCGGGCAGGCCGATCGCACCGCAGTAATTGCGGAATTGGCTGTCGTTGCCGACCGCCACAATCAGGTGGCCATCGGCCGCCGCAAACACCTGATACGGCACCAGGTTCTGATGCGCGTTGCCCGCGCGCTTGGGCGCGACGCCCGAGGTCATGAAGTTCAGATTCTGGTTGGCCAGCATCGTGACCTGGCAGTCCAGCAGGGCCATGTCGATGTGCTGACCCTGGCCGCTGTTGGCGCGCTCAAGCAGCGCAGCCAAAATGCCCACGGTGGAATACATGCCGGTCATCAGATCGGCCACGGCAACGCCCGCCTTTTGCGGACCGCCGCCCGGCAGATCATCGCGTTCGCCGGTGATGCTCATTAGCCCGCCCATGCCCTGGATCATGAAGTCATAGCCGGGGCGGCTGGCGTAGGGGCCGGTCTGGCCGAAGCCGGTGATCGAGCAGTAGATCAGGCGCGGGTTGATGGCCTTCAGGCTTTCGTAGTCCAGCCCATATTTTTTCAGGCCGCCGACTTTGAAGTTTTCAACGAGGATGTCGCTTTGCAGCGCCAGCTCGCGCACCAGCTCGGCGCCGCGCGGCGATGCGATGTCCAGCGCCACCGACATCTTGTTGCGGTTGGCGGACAGGTAGTACGCCGCTTCGGTGGTGTCGTTGCCCGCTTCGTCCTTCAGGTACGGAGGGCCCCAGGCGCGCGTGTCGTCACCCGAGCCGGGGCGTTCGATCTTGATCACCTCGGCGCCAAGATCGGCCAGGTTCTGGGTGCACCAGGGGCCCGCCAGCACGCGGGTCAGGTCCAGCACGCGTATGCCGGTAAGGGGAGCGGGACGTTGCGACATCTGTGTTCTTTTCGCTAGATGAGAAATGAAAACGGCGGACCGCTAGGGTCGCGCCCGGAGCACCAATTCGTCAATCCGGATATTAGCCGGTTGGACACTTTGGACACCAAACCCGGGTTTGCGCGTGCCGCGGCCTCAGGAATGCGCTTTGATCGTCTCGCGAGCGATCACCAGCTGCTGAATTTGCGAGGTGCCTTCAAAGATGCGGAACAGGCGCACATCGCGGTAGAAGCGTTCAACAGCGTACTCGGACATGTAGCCTGCGCCGCCGTGGATCTGGACGGCGCGGTCGGCCACGCGGCCAACCATTTCAGTGGAGAACAGCTTGCAGCACGCGGCCTGCATCGTGGTGTTCTCGCCGCGGTCGCGCATGCGGGCGGCATCCAACACCATGCAACGTGCGGCATAGAGCTCGGCCTGGCTGTCGGCGATCATCGCCTGGATCAGCTGGAATTCGGCAATGGGCTGCCCAAATTGCTTACGGTCCATGGCGTATTTGACGGCGTCCGACAGCAGGCGGTCGGCAATGCCCACGCACAGCGCCGAGATATGCAGACGGCCCTTGTCCAGCACGCGCATCGACGTCTTGAAGCCGTTGCCTTCTTCGCCCCCCAACAAGGCGCTGGCTGGCACGCGGCAATTGTCGAACACCACGTCACTGGTCAAGGCGCCCGCCTGGCCCATCTTCTTGTCGGGTTTGCCGATGATGAGGCCGGGCGTGCCGGCTTCGACCAGGAAGCACGAAATCGAATTGGCGCGGCGCTCGGGCGCGGTGCGCGCCATGACCGAGAACAGGCCCGCGATGGGCGCGTTGGTGATGTAGCGCTTGGTGCCGTTCAGCACGTAGCTGTCGCCGTCGCGTTCGGCGGACAAGCGCAGCGCCATCGCGTCGGAACCGGCGTCCGGCTCGGTCAGGGCGAACGAGCCAATCAGTTCACCGCTGGCCAGCTTGGGCAGGTAGCGCGCGCGTTGCTCGTCGGTACCCGCCAGCACGATGGCTTGCGAGCCGATGCCGATGTTGGTGCCGGCCAGCGAACGGAACGCGGGCGAGGTCTGGCCCAGTTCGAACACCACGCGCACTTCCTCTTCCATCGTCAGGCCCAGGCCGCCGAAGTCAGGCGAGATCGACAGGCCGAACAAACCCAATTCGCGCATTTCGTTGACGATGGCCGGCGGCACCTGGCCGCTCTCGGCAAGCTCGTCTTCGGCGGGGATCAGGCGTTCGTGCACAAAGCGGCGCACCGCGTCCAGCAACAGGTTCAGGGTTTCGGTGTCGAGGGCCATGATGGAAGTCTCAAGAAGGGATGCGAAACGTGGGCGGCGGCGCGTCAGGCGCGCATGCCGCCAACCAATAAATCGAAGTATCCAGCGGCGATGGTTTCAGCGCTGTCGCCCTGGCCGGGCTTGTACCAGCGCACCATCCAATTCAGCATGGACAGCACGGCGCGGCCCGTGGCGGCCACATCCAGCGGGCGGAATACGCCGTCGGCCACCCCCTGCGCAATCAGTTCACGCAGGCGCTTTTCGTAGCCGTCACGCAGCCGCGCCGCGTCTTCGCGTTCGGGCAGGGCCATGCCTGAATAACCAATCAGCATCGTGACGAATTCAGCATGGTGCTGTTCGAAGTAGCGGGCGTGGCCCACCATGAAGGCGCGCAAGCGGGCGGCGGCGCCGTCGGCGTCGGCCACATCCTGGCCCACGTTCTGCGTCAGTCCGCTCAGCACGCCCAGGATGATGGCGTCGTAAATGTCCTGCTTGGTGGTGTAGTAGTGATAGATGGCGGCCTTGGACACCCCAATGGCGGCGGCCAGATCCGACACGGAACTGCCGTCGTAACCGCTTTGGGCGAACAGCTTGGCGGCTTCTTCCAGAATGCGTTCGCGCGGCGCGGCCAGCGTGGGGGGCCGGCCGGCGCGGGCGCGCTTCTGGGCGGGAGGGGCGGAGGTCGCCATGACAGCCTTTGCAGGGGCTGCGCGGGGTGGCGCCAATGGGCCACGCGGGCCTCCATTGACAGCGGTTCAGCGCATGCCGTTAAATAAAGATTAATTAATTACCGGACGGTCGGTAGGTAATTATAGGCACATCCGCCTTGGGTGCTCAAGCCTGATTGCAGGCCCGCCTTTTCTGGACTGACCTGGACACAACGCGACGACGCTATGCCCCACTCTCTCGTGACAGATTTGTATGGCCAGATGTCCCTGCCGGTCATCAGCGCCCCCATGTTCATCGTCTCCAACCCGAAGCTGGTCATCGCCCAGTGCACGAGCGGCATCGTCGGGTCATTTCCCGCGCTGAACGCACGTCCGCAAAGCCTGCTGACCGATTGGCTGGATGAAGTCCAGGCTGGCCTGGCCTCGCACCGCGAAGCCAACCCCGGCGCCGTTGTGGCGCCGTTTGCCGTCAACCAGATCATTCACCAGTCCAACGACCGCCTGGAGCAAGACCTGGCCGTGTGCGCAAGCCACCGCGTGCCGCTGATCATCACCAGCCTGCGCGCGCCCGGCGACCTGGTCAAAGGCGTGCACGATTGGGGCGGCAAGGTATTCCACGACGTCACCACCCTGCGCCACGCCGAAAAGGCGCTGGAAGCAGGTGTCGACGGATTGATTCTGGTGTGCGCGGGCGCCGGCGGCCACGCAGGCACGCTGAGCCCGTTCGCGCTGGTGTCCGAAGTGCGCCGCTTCTACGACGGCCCACTGATCCTTTCGGGCGCCATCACCACCGGCGAGCACGTGCTGGCCGCGCTGGCCATGGGCGCGGACTTCGCCTATATGGGTACGCGCTTCATCGCCAGCGAGGAAGCCAACGCCAGCGAAGGCTATAAGTCAGCCATCGTCGAGGCCAGCGCGTCCGACATTCTGTACACGCCCTTCTTCACCGGCATCCCGGGCAACTACCTGAAGGCCAGCATCACGGCGTCGGGGCTGGACCCGGCCAACCTGCCGCAGCCGGACAGCGGCGCGTCCAACTTCGGCTCGTCCCGGGTCAAGCCGTGGAAAGACATCTGGGGCGCGGGCCAGGGCGTGGGCGGCATCGCCAGCGTGGAACCCACCCGCAAGATCGTCGACACGCTGCGCCGTGAGTACGACGACGCAAAGGCCCGGCTGGCCAGCCGGACGTACGCATGAGCGCGGGCCTGAAGCTTGCCCGCGACGGGGCCGTCCTGACTCTCACGATCGACCGCCAGGACCGCCGTAACGCGCTGGACACGGCGACCTACGCCGCGCTGACGGAACAGATCGTGCAGGCATCGGCGGATCAGTCCGTATCCGCCGTGATCCTGACGGGCGCGGGCGAACACTTCACGGCCGGCAACGACCTGCGCGACTTCCAGGCGGAGCGCGGCGCGGGCGACAGCGCCGGCCTGACGTTCCTGCGCGCGCTGACCACGGCCGAGGTGCCGGTCATCGCCGCAGTCGAGGGCTACGCCATCGGCATCGGCGTGACCTTATTGCAGCACTGCGATTTTGTTCACGTGGGCGACGGCGCCACCTTGCGCATGCCGTTCGTGGCGCTGGGTTTATGCCCGGAGGGCGCATCCAGCCTGCTGATGCCGCGCCTTGTGGGCCGCCGCGCCGCCGAATGGCTGTTGCAGGGCAAGGCGTTTACGGCGCAAGACGCGCACGAAGCCGGGCTGGCCACCTCCGTGACCGCAAAGGGGCAAGCGCTGGCGGCGGCTCAGGCGACTGCTGCCGATCTGGCCCGCCAGCCGCCCGCCGCGCTGCGCTTGACCAAGGCCATGATGAAACGCGCGGATCGTCAGGCCATTCAGGAAACGCTGGACTACGAAGCCCAGCAATTCCGCGCTCGCTTGCAAACAGACGAAGCGCAAGCGGCGTTCGCGAAGTTCTTCAAGAAGTGATGTTGGGTTGCGCGCGGTCTGACGCGCGCAACCCATCGCCTTAAAACGGCGAATCTGGGCGGAAATTCGGCGCCCGCCGTTCGCGCAAGGACTTCACCCCTTCCTTCACGTCCGGTCCGCCAAAGCCCATGAATTCCAGCGCCAACGACGTATCAAACGTCGGCCCGGCCATGCGCAACCAGTTATTGAGCGAATACTTCGTCCAGCGGATCGCCGTCTGGGAACCCGCGGCCAGCTTGTTCGCCACTTCGAACGCGCGGGTGATGAGTTCGGCCTCGTCCACGCACAAGGACACCAGGCCGATGCGTTCGGCCTCTTCGCCCGTAACCGTTTCGCACAGCATCAGGTAGTACTTGGCTTTGGCCATGCCGCACAACAGCGGCCAGACGATGGCGGCGTGGTCGCCTGCCGTGACGCCCAGGCGGGTGTGGCCGTCGATGATGCGCGCATCGCGGGCGGCAATCGAGATGTCGGCCAGCAATCCTGCCACCAACCCGGCTCCCACAGCCGCGCCATGCATGGCGGACACGATGGGCTTGTTGCAGTTGATGATGTTGTAGACCAGGTCGCGCGCTTCTCGCCAGACGCGGGTGCGCACGTCGAAGTCGTCGGCCATCTGCTGAACCAGGTCCAGGTCGCCGCCGCCCGAGAAGCCCTTGCCCTCGCCGCGGATCACCACCACGCGGGTGTCCGGGTCGGTATCGATGTCGCGCCAGATGTCGGCCAGCTCGCGGTGCATGCGGTCATCGGCCGTCGACAATTTGCCCGGCTGGCCGCCCTTGGCGCCCATGATCAGCTCCAGAACGCCCCCGGGATGCCGGCGCAACTTCAGGGATTCATAGGCCGAATAGTGTTGCAGCGTGATATCTGTCATTGTCTTCTCCGCATTGTCTTTTGCAGTGGGGCGGGCCTGAAGGCCGGCGTGTTTTTGCGCACTATAGTGGATAGATCGGCCCCTACCTTGCCGTTGCCCCTTCGGAGCCTCAGCCAATGAACACCCCCGCCCCCATCGACCGCGCCGCGCTTTCCGCCCTGTTCTCCCCCCGGGATGCGGACACGCATAAGGG
>Ga0256897_1000369_pt1 | contig 10301 bp, 1 predicted proteins | sample MC6MC0670MT_FD_186336 | JGI IMG/M metagenome (GOLD analysis project Ga0256897, IMG submission 186336) | Metatranscriptome of enriched soil aggregate microbial communities from Iowa State University, Ames, United States - MC6-MC0670-MT... | ecosystem: Environmental > Terrestrial > Soil >... | reverse complement strand
AATCCGTTGCTTGTATTGTTAATTTTCCGCACCAAATTCGCCCTTAATAGCTTAATAGTGGTGTTAAACCATTCCCAATCCACTGAATAATTAATTCATATATCATTAATCATCTTTATATTGTTAATCTATACCTATATTCAATATTTTAACCCCCCTCCACGAAATTTTTTTTTTTTCCAAATTTTTTTGAAGTTCAATTTTACGTTCAGTATTTCCCACTTTGGGAGTATTTTTGGACTAAATACGAGTGTAGCGATTTATACAACCTCCCTTCCCTGCTAGTTCACGTTTTCCCCCAGATAATTACAATTATAACATTTTAACCAATTCTCTTTATTGATTTTCCTCCAATATAGCCCACACATTCCACTACCACAACACCCCCGCCCAATACCAAACAACATCAACAATGTCAATAACACCACTTCACCAACCAATGATACCATTATCATTAACACGGGTTTCCTCCCAAAACCAAATCAACCCATTATTACGTCAAATCTGTGAAACGATCCAATCCCATTCAAATCCAACAACAAAAGAAGCTGAAAATGGCGTAATTGCGTTATGTAAAGCATATATTAACAGCAATAATGATATTAATTTACAATTTCAAGAATATTTACACAATTCAACATTATTACATTTTTGCGCCCAAAACGGTTATTTTAATACGGCAAAATTTTTAATTGAACACCGTGCTGATATTGATACATTATCAATTTCACATAATGAAAGTGTATTAACGCAATTATGTCGCATTGGTAACCTTAACGATTTTACAATTGGTTTTATACGTTTTTTAATTTCACATGATGCAATTGTTCAACCACTTGCAATAATGTATTTACTTGGTGTTGATAACCTTACAACATTACGTGTTGATTTAAGTTTAGAATTATTAAGCCGTATTTCTGTTAGCGAGGATTATTTATATGAAGTGTTTGCATTATTTACTAACCGTATAATGTATTTACCAGAGAATACATATATTGCACATGTTTATGCACAATTAGAATCACATATTTTGGATATTTCTTCCCTTGGGGGGTTAATCCCACAAGTTATTATATTAAATTTATATTTAACAAGTGTCTCAATTTATCCAGAAATAAGTAAAAAAATTGATTCATTATTAGTTGATATACGTGTTTCATTACCATATACTGAAAAGCTTTACCCACAAGTATTACCGACAGTAAAAAATAGTCCTACTACCACTAATCCTAACACTCCTAAAACCCCCAACACTACAAACACTCCGACAGCGAGCACCACTAATAATACTCGTATTAATCCCACTCTTCATTCTCCTACTCCGTCTCCTTCGTCTTCGTCTTCGTCTTCTTCTTCCCGGCCTATTATCATCCCCACTCCCGCTACTACGACTATTACTACCCCCACAATAAGTGTTGAAAACGCAAATATGACTTCACAAGAACGTATTATTGCATTATGTGCAAAAATGTCATTACCATATACGCCGGAATTATTAGAAATTAAAAAAGGTATTATTGATAATGAATATATTCAAATCCTATCACAATTCCCACAACATAACCCAATCTATCGTGCATTACAACATCAATTCCCATTAACATTTTCAACAATTTCAATTATATCACAATTATTCCACCTTAATATACCAGTTTTATATCAACACTCTTATATTGAACATATCCTTTCATATGCATTAAACATGTCAAATTATTTTGTTTATAATCAAAATCTTGATCCAAATTTTAACTTACGTTTTATTTTCCCAAATCATTATTTACCACCGAATCCCCCAAAATGGTATTCCCAACATCCGACCTCTCATCCACGTCCACAAGATATGATTGTACCAAGTGTACTATCCTATCAATTAGTCCCCAAAACACCACATTTACACAATTTTCGCCAATCAATGTCAATTGTCCCGCCAACAATTTTATCCAATTTTGAACTATTATCAATTATCCCAACTTTGGCTGATTCTCAACGTTACCGTTCACAATTGCGTTATGTTGATGAGGATAAATTACATGAAATTCATTCCCATGTTAATTCACATAACATTCTTGTCCGTGACCCAATTAAAAGGCCGTATTTTGGCCAAACCCTCCCCCCACCGGAAGATTCCACGCCAATTATACCATCCCAAAATGAATTATATAATCAACTCCGTCAAGAAGCAATCAAAGATCAACAAGAACGTTTACCAACACTACAACAACAAATTCAACAGTCAATTGATGGCAATGGTAATGCTGGGAATACACCGAATAATTTAGCATCACCGTCTAATACTACTGGTAGTAGTCCAGATCAATCCGCCTCATTAATATCCCCAGCTGAATCCTCAACACCAACCTCAAAAGGCAAATCGCGTAGTTTTTTTTCCAAATTGGGCAAAATTTTTAAAAAAGATAAAGAAGATTTAACCACCACATTACCGACATTGCCACCGAATTGGGCCCCAGAACCTGAACAAATTCAACGCTATTTAGGCCCAATGCAAAAAAAAGATCATAATGAACATCATGATTTATTTAAACAATTTATTACATCTGATCAAAATAGTTGGAAAGTACACCAAGATCGACTTAAAGCATGGGGTAAAGCTCAAACAATTTATGAAAACCCATTAAGTGATGATATTATTCGTGATAATATGCAAAGTATTAATGTTATTTATCAAATCCCAACACCATTTGCGATGGATATGGTCGATGGTCTTTATCACCAAGCTTTAGTGCTTAAATCACATTATGATAAAAATTCTGCCGAACGTGATGAAGTTTTAGCACGTTGGCAATTAGCACGTCAATATGATTGTGGTTTTGACCCAAAAGCTGTAATTGGATTAATTGATCTGTTAGTATTATTTACCTCAATTGATTATAATAGTTCCTCATCATTACGTAATATTACAAATGTCCATTTAGATATTGAAACATTATCATATTATGCCCGTTCATTGGATAAATTACGTCTATTTTATGATTTACCATTACAAGAATTATTAATTACATTATTAACAAATCTATCATTTTCATTAGATCAGATTTTATATCAAATCATTTTTGGTATTGAACCATCATTATCATCACCAATCCCAGAACTTGGTACATGTAAACAAACTGTAGAAAAAATTGAACATATTAAAACACAATCATATATTGATTTATTTAAACTTGCAACTGCAATCCCATTGTTATATCAAAAATTAGTCCCACAATTATATTATCAAGATTTAACAACACATCCATTAGTTTCTGATCAAAAATATTTTATATATAAAAATCGTGCCCCCCAGCCTGGTGGTTACGGTGATTATGAATTTCATTCCCCAATGTATACAAAATTACCATTTTTTTTATCCACGGCGTTTAATACTAATATTAATATGTATTTAATGTTGTTAATGTATCATTATACATTCCTCGATCATCAAAAGGCTAGTATGGGGGTTAATTCATTATTTAATATGAATTCAAAACGTTTATCACCACATATCTTGTATCAGAACAATCCAATTCATATTACACATTTATTACGTTCACAAATTTCAACATTATTAACAATTGAACAACCAGAATCATATGCCTCAAGTGTAAGTTTATTATTATATCATGCGTTATCAACTGCACCATTAAATATCCCTGGTTTGGACGAATATCTATATTTATTACAAACATTATCAACATTACACGAATCTAATTCAAGTAATTCTACCGCAGATCCAGATACATTTCAATCACTTTCATATCTTACTACAACCGTTTTGACAGTTTATGCGCGTCGTCCATTAGTACATAATAACGAACTATGGTCAATTGGGTCATTATATATTCTGAATCAATATTTGGTTGTTTTGGAAAATTGGTTAGTTGGTTCCAATGCATATTTAACGCGTCAACTTGGTGGTGGTAATAGTAATAATAATAATAATACTAGTAATAACAATTCTGATCACCATTCAATGAATATTTCAAATATTAATTTTAACACATTGCATAATAGTAAACAAGTACCAATGTTGACGAGTGGATTATTTCAAAGCCCGTCAAGTTTTTCTGGTGGTAATAATAGTGGTGGTAGTCGTAGTGGTGGTTCTGATAGTTATCAACCATTTTCACCATCAAGTCTTGGAGCAAATTCACCAAATACACGTCAATATGCATTATCAATGCAATCACATGGAAATAATTCATCATTAAACCATTCAGGGCAATTTAATACTGGGATTGGTATTGATTTTCATCTTGATCCATCATCTCAAATGAATAATAATAATAATAGTAATAATAATAATAATAATTCACCACAACAATTTGACATGAACGATATTAATACAACCTCAAATCATTCAAACGCTGATATCAATCCAATCCCAATTCCTCGTGAATTATCAATACCACCATTATCACTAAACAATGAAAATGAAAGTGTTCAACAACAATCTAATGCTCAGCAACCAAATCTGTTTTATTCCCCAGTAATGATCCTTTCTTATCTTTTACCATTATTATCAGTTGAAGAGGTAGTTAAGAATACAATTAGAGCACCAAATGCACCACCAGAATGGGATAGACATAAAATTGAATTATATATTAATAAAATTGTTAAACGTTTATTCCGTGTTAAACAACATATTTTTGCAAAACGTGGTGTGATTTATGACCCAATTGCTGCTGCATTATCTCCCCCATTTAGCCCAATGTTCAATCCTGAATCACCATCATCACTGTTTAATATTCCGAGTTCAATGCCATTACATACATCATTACCACATTTTAATAGTTCTACTGATGCACATCATCATAACCATCATCATAACCATCATCATAACCATCATCATCACCAGAACCCTAATACTAATACCTTTTCATTAACAACATCACTTGAACCAAATTTATTTGGGCAATTTTCCCCAGTACCACTTTCACCAGCTGCATTTGATCAAATTAATTCATCTTCAAATAATTTTCACAACTTTGAAGCAAATTCATCAACTTCAACACATTATACTGGTATCCCTTCGCCTGGGTCACCATTATCAAATTCTGGTTTTGTTTCCCAAAATAATCAAAGTACTGATGTTACGTTACAAATTCATCCATTATCATCATCATATAACACAATACCATTATATTTGGGTGAATTTTTATTTGGACAATTAAAATATGATCCAGTATTACAATCATCATTAGATTATCGCTGTTTTAATCCATACATTATTCATTTATTACAATCATTATATTCTGACCCATTAGTCCAAAACAAAGTCATTATCCCAACAATTTTATTATTACATCAACATGTACCACATTTGGCATTATTGTATATGTTAATGACATATGATACATATAAAAATCGTATTTTAACTCATGATGATGTCCAAAACTTTAAAGCATTAATTAATTTAGTCCATATTGATAATTCTATGCAAACAAATAGGATCGCACCAACTTATTTACATAATAATATTATGAGATATGCAGTTGGTGATGAAATCTTAATGCAAAATGCAACTGCATCATCTGAAAAAAAAGAAAAGAAAAAAAACGGCACAAAAATACCAAATAAAAATGCTGAGAGGTTATACGAAAAGTCATATTTATATCGTTTATTATCATCAACACCGAATGAACATACTGAAAATATTTTACGTACGGTTATTGATAGTGGGTTAATTAATATTAATCAAACTACTGTGATTGACACCCAACGTTTTTCAAAAGCGGCATCAACTGTAAGTTTATCAACTATCCCGACATTGGATCTTTATCTTGAAGATATCATGTGGGGTTTCCCATCCCAACTTCACCAATCTTTTTATTTTGTGCATTTGTGTAAATTACGTGATCAAACTGAACGTTTTGCAAATCGTTTGGATTGGGTCGAGTTTACCACACCATTAAATCAACCCCAAGGGACAACTGCGGCAACAGCAACAACGAAATCAACACCTGGGTCACCATTATCACCTTCCTCATCATCGTTGTTATCATCATCACCATCACCATCACCATCAACAACAACAACAACAGCAGCCTCAACTCCAACAACTCCAACAACATCATCAACCTCAACTTCTGGGTTATCAAACTCAGCAACACTTGCTGCTTTAAGTAATGGCTCATTTTGGAAAGTTAAACCAATTTTAACCCCGGACCAAGCCAAAGACCCAACCCGTGATGATCGTTCTACTCATCCGTATATTCAAAACCCATTGCAGTTTTTACAACAATATGATGGTTCATATGTTATTTACCAAGATAATAAATACACAGTTTTTCATTCATATGGTTATGCTCGTGATTTTGCTGATCAATATACCGCATTGGGGATTTTTCCGGGTTCTAATGCTACATTTATGTATTATGATCCATTACATGATTTTTGTATTTCAATTATACGTTCAGAATTACATTTTACCGCATCCCATCGTAATATTTTGGGTTTATTGTTAAATGCCGGGACAGCATTCCTAAAACAATATTTATTAAAAACTTTACCACAATTAGCATTACAATCCGCAATTGGTACCACACAACAATTTATTACACCATATAATCTCGCATATGAACCACATATCTTTCTTATTAATCAAGCATTATCATTTTTGGTTTATCATCTTAAAGTCCCATATAATCAATTTAGTGTTGAATTTGTTAATATGATGTTGCAATCAGCTGGGTATGCAAATTATTCCACATTTTTATCATTTCTATTATCCCCACATCAACAACATAGTTTATATTATAAACAAATTCTGACAACATTAATACGTTATATGGCCCGTACACCAACATTATCGTTACAAATGTCTTTACAAACATCATTAACATCAACACCGTTATTAGAATTATTATCACATACTTATTCAGCTTGTTTTTTACATCGCCAAGGTGAAATTTCCAAATTTTTAATCGGACATTGTGGTAATTCCAAATTAGTTGATACAACAATTGCGACATTACCACAAACACCAACCCCGCGTATTAAATATCATTTAGATATTGTTTATACATTATTATCAATTGGGATCCCATTTGTCCGCGTGGATAATTTTGATTTTGATCATATCCGCCGCCAAATTAAATCATCACCATTAACATCATTAAATGACACAAATAATAAAGAATGTTATTCATACTTCCGTGATCAAATGATTTCATTACAATCTAGCGATCTTACCGCATCATTATCGTTACCATTTTTGTTAAATGGTGGTCCTGCTGCTGGTACCGGTAGTAGTGGTAGTAGTGGTAGTAGTGGTGGTACTGGTAATACTAGCAATACTAGCAACAACAATCTTCTCTTGACACTCAATCCAAACCCCGGAAGCGCATCGATGGATATTGATGAATCAAATCTACCCGGTGGTGTTGCTGCTTCACCACGTTCAACTCGTTTATCTGTTATTCAACAACAACATATGCATAGACAATCGATTCAAATGCGCCAATCTGTTGTACAGAATAGTGAACTATCATTAAATAGAAGTGGAAGTGGGCAGCAAAATCCGTCCTCATTTTCATTACAAAATGGTGATGGTCAATTAGCATTATCTACAGCTGGTTCATCATCAATTTTACAATCTACTACAATTAACCCGACTTCACAAACTGCATTACAATCTTGGCAAAATTTTTTCCAACCAGAAACTGTTGATGCAATTGTGCAATTTGTTGATCAAAATATTATTACCCATCGTCCAATTGCAACAATTACAGCATTGGGACGTGAAGATGAATCTAATACCTCACCTCTTCAAACTAGTGGGGCTAATTTACAACCTCCTGTAATTACTACAACACTTTCTAATAATAATACTAATAATAATAATAATAATAATAGCCCATCATTACAAAATGACCCATCTCCGCAATTAACCCCGTTTAATTCCAATTCAATTAAACGAATGTCAAAGATTCAATCATTTATTAAAGATTCACAACTCGAAGATAATGATTTGAGTTATAGCGATAAAATTTTACGCACGATTTATTTTTATTCAGTTAAATATCATTTTCCGATCCCAATTGGGTCATTAGATGATATCCCATCACAATCATCAATTACTGAAGAAGATGTATCCGGTCGTCATAGTTCATCGACAAATATTGAACCATTTTCAAATACTGTAAAACAATTTTGTTCAACATGTGGATTTGAAAAACATGAGGGGAAATTATGTTCAGATGGGACATTATCAAGACGTCAATCCAAAATACGTCTATTATCTGATTATTCCCGTAATATCCAATCTATGCATATTGTTTCCCCATTAACACCAAATTTAACTTATCCATCTGTATTAATTGCATTATTAAACTATCCAGATCAATCATTTATACATAATTTTGTTCCCAAATTTGTTCTCGATGTGCTTGAATTTGGTGGTGATTATGTCTTAAAACGTTTAAAAAAATGGCAAAAATTTAACCCCCAGGATCAATACAATTCAATTCTTCGCCCTGCTTTGGAGTCAAATCTATCACCATTATCATCATCATCATTACAAACTCCAGATGATGGATTTTTATTATCTTCTCAACCTAATGATACTGTATCTAGTTCTACGATAATGACAAATACTACAAATGAATTTTATAACCCAAATATTGGTCTTACGAATAAGTTCCTTGTACAATCATTATTGGATAAATTGCCACCAATATATTCATGGTATACTCAACCAACTGATACTATTGCATATCAAACACTTGTTCATAATGATTCATTATTTGCGCCATGTATAACTGATGATGTTAATATTGAAGCTGTTACTATTCAAGACTTTTTATCACATTGTTTAATTGCGTATAACTCAAATTATAAACAATTTTTAAATTCTGAACAATTTAAACTTTATAATGAAAGAATTGTTAATCAAATTGAAATTGAAGAGCCAATTATTACACCATTATCACCACATTCAACCTCAAATATCCCTCCACAACGACAACAACCACAACAACGACAACCACAACAACCACAACAACGACAACAACAACAACAACAATCGCAACTTGGTTCAACCGAGCTTGTATTATTAATCGAAGACGATTATATTGGTCCATTAACGACTATTCCAACTCAATGGACTGTAATGGATACACAATTTATTACACCAGTCCCATGTTTGGGTTCAATTACTGGTCTTTGTAAGCATGAAAAATGTATTCAACACATTAAAAATATTCAACAAATGCGTAAACCATTACAACCAACTGTTAAACAACCAGTAAGATCATTTTATGGAAAATCTGAAAAGGATAAAAAAAAATTAGTATTATCTGCTGGTACTACTGTCCCACAAACACGTAATACTACTCCTAATAATGCTGATACAAATAAAGATACTACTGCAATTGTACCACCGGTTCAACCAACATTATATAATGAAAATGTTGAAATGATTACAACACATACAACCCCATCAATTCTTTTATTTATTTTATATCATGTTGCAAACCCGTCTATACAAGATATTTCATTTTTATTAAATGTTGCAAATGAACTCAAATCTGAAAAATCAATTTCTTCGCCTTTACCGAATACTCCAGTTAATTTTAATAACAACAATAATAACAACAACAACAACCAAGACACCCATCGTTATAAACTCAATTTACTCGCACCAAAACACCAATATACCCAACAAACTATTCTTATGTTAGCAATGTTACGTCGTTGGCCAGAAGAATTATTAATTATGTTATATAATGCAATGTTAAAACAATCAAATAATAATTTTACAATGATTTTTTCACAACAAGATGCTATGAATGATTCCATTCTTGAGTATGCTACAAATGCTCATATTAGTCACTACGCGCCTAGTTTTGTTACAAAACTATTACGTGATAGTAAACGTGCAGTCTTTTTAAAAAAGTAAAATTTTGCACGTTTGCAAGAACAAAAACACAAAAACACAAAAACACAAGATTTACAATACCAGATAATATTACACCTTTGGGAACCTTTAACCAATCATTTTGTTAATATTTTTTGGCCTAATTGTACAATATTAATTACCTCCCATTTTATTTTTCTTTTCTTCCATATGATCCCTTTGTTTTTTTTCTTCCCCCTTACTTTTCCCTCCTGCATTTACCCTTTAGGACACTCAGGTAAACAATTATGTTCATAATCGTCCAATTTTCCCCCACTTTCCCCCCCCCCAATACTTTTCAAATAAATTCGTAAAAAATTTATTGTGCAGATATTCAAATATTGCAATCAAAAAATGAAAAATAAATATGTACACGCATATTATTATTAACAAAGAGAATGTTATT
>Ga0256897_1000362_pt1 | contig 10380 bp, 9 predicted proteins | sample MC6MC0670MT_FD_186336 | JGI IMG/M metagenome (GOLD analysis project Ga0256897, IMG submission 186336) | Metatranscriptome of enriched soil aggregate microbial communities from Iowa State University, Ames, United States - MC6-MC0670-MT... | ecosystem: Environmental > Terrestrial > Soil >... | reverse complement strand
CGCGTGGGTGCTGGTCCGGGACGACTTCCCGGGCAAGCGCATCGTCAACTCGATGATCGATCTGCCGTTCGCACTGCCGACAATCGTGGCATCGATCGTGCTGCTGTCCCTCTACGGCCCGCAGTCACCGATCGACATCCATCTCAATGCAACCCAGCCCGGACTGATCGTGGCATTGGCCTTCGTGACCTTGCCGTTCGTGGTCCGTTCCGTGCAGCCGGTGCTGATGGAGGTCGACCGCGAAGTCGAGGAAGCCGCTGCGTCGTTGGGAGCTTCCAACTGGACGATCTTTCGCTCGGTTGTTCTCCCGACGTTGGCGCCTGCCGTCATCTCCGGTGCGGGCCTCGCGTTCGCCAGAGCGATCGGTGAATACGGCTCGGTCGTTCTGATCGGCGGCAACATCCCACGCGTGACACAGATGACGTCGCAGTACATTCAGCAGCAGATCGAGATCGATCGTCCGACCAACGCCGCTGCCGTCTCGGTAGCGTTGCTGGCCATCGCATTCGTGACGCTGTTCGTCCTGCGAATCTTCGCCTCGCGGGGACAGCGACGTGAGGAGAGTTCCCGATGAACGTGTCCAGAGGATCGAAGATCGGTCTACGGACCATCGCTCTCGTCTACCTGTTCGTGTTGCTGGTCGTGCCGATCGGTGTGATCCTGACGCGAACGTTCGAAAACGGAATCGGCCCGTTCCTCGAATCGATCACGACGCCGGCAGCGATCTCCGCGCTGAATCTTTCGCTGATCATCGTGGCGATCGTGGTCCCGATCAACGTCGTGTTCGGCGTCGTCACGGCTCTGGCACTCGTGCGTGGGCGTTTCCCGGGCCGCGGAGTTCTGCAGTCGGTGGTCGACCTGCCCTTCGCGGTCTCGCCCGTCGTCGTCGGTGTGTCGTTGATTCTTCTGTGGGGTGCCAACGGTTGGTTCGGAGGCATCGAATCGTTGGGGTTCAAGGTCATCTTCGGGTTGCCAGGCATGGTGATCGCGACGATTTTCGTGACGCTGCCCTTCGTCGTCCGGGAAGTCGAACCCGTACTTCACGAGATCGGCGACGAGCAGGAACAAGCAGCCGCGACGCTCGGTGCCTCGGGCTGGCAGACGTTCTGGCGGATCACCTTGCCCGCGATCCGTTGGGGCCTGACATACGGAATCGTGTTGACGGTGGCGCGTTCGCTCGGTGAATTCGGCGCAGTCATCATGGTCTCTTCCGGCTTCCCGGGGGTATCCCAGACACTGACGTTGCTGGTGCACTCGCGATACATCGACGACCACAACACCTTTGGTGCGTATTCGGCGGCAACGCTGCTGATGGGCATCGCCATCATTGTCCTGTTGCTGATGACGCTGCTGGACCGTAAGAGGAGCACCACATGATCACAGTGACCGGGGCCCGCAAGAACTACGGTGATTTCGCGGCGCTCGACGACGTGACGGTCAACATTCCCTCGGGTTCGTTGACGGCATTGCTCGGGCCCAGTGGCTCGGGAAAGTCGACGTTGCTGCGTTCGATCGCAGGGCTCGAAGAACTCGATTCGGGAACCATCACCATCGCAGGCAAGGACGTCACCGGCGTGTCGCCGCAGAAGCGTGACATCGGTTTCGTGTTCCAGCACTACGCGGCGTTCAAGCACATGACCGTGCGGGACAACGTGGCGTTCGGGCTCAAGATCCGCAAGCGCCCGAAGCCGGAGATCGAGAAGAAGGTCAACGAACTACTGGGGATCGTCGGTCTCGACGGCTTTCAGCATCGGTACCCCGCGCAGCTCTCCGGCGGTCAGCGTCAGCGCATGGCGTTGGCACGCGCTCTGGCTGTGGATCCGCAGGTGCTCCTGCTCGACGAGCCCTTCGGCGCGCTCGACGCGAAGGTGCGTGCCGACCTGCGCACGTGGTTGCGTCGCCTGCACGACGAGGTGCACGTCACCACCGTCCTGGTCACCCACGACCAGGAAGAGGCTCTCGACGTCGCCGACCGCATCGCGGTGCTGAACAAGGGGCGGATCGAGCAGATCGGTGAACCTGCCGACCTGTACGACCGCCCGTCCAACGACTTCGTGATGTCCTTCCTCGGATCCGTCGCGAAGCTCAACGGGCAGTTGGTCCGTCCGCATGACATCCGTCTCGGCCGCGATCCGAGCATGGCTCTCGCGCAGGAATCCGGAACGGCCGAGTCGCTCGGCGTCACACGCGCAACAGTCGAGCGCGTCGTGTACCTCGGCTTCGAGGTTCGAGTGGACCTGCGCAACGAGGCAACCGGCGAGCTCTTCTCGGCTCAGGTCACGCGCGGTGACAGTGCAGCGCTGCACCTCGAGGCGGGGGAGACGGTGTACGCCCGGGCAACCCGGGTGCCGGATCTGCCGGAGACTCCGGTGTCGACGCCGGTGCAGGAGCCGGTCACGGTGAGTGTCGTCGGCCAGGTATGACCCGCTCGCCCTGATTGCCCAGTTCTACCCCCACCCATAGCTGAGCGAACGGCACTTTCGGTCTCCTGATGGCGCCGAACGTGCCGTTCGCTCAGAACCGCGGGTCGGGAAACAGCGAAACGAGTTCAGCCCTCGCGGCAGACGAGGACCGGGCACTGGGCGTGGTGGATGAGGCTCTGACTGGTCGATCCGACTATCGACGCCATGAAGGGGCTGCGGCCGTGGCTACCGACGACTACGAGCTGCGCCTCCGCTGAATGCTCGAGCAGTGCTTTCATCGGTCCGCTGCGCTGGACACTGCGGGTGACCTCGACGTCGGGGTACTTCTCCGTCCAGCCGGCGAGGCACTCGGACAGCAGAGCATGCTCATGCTGCTCGTACGGACCCCAGTCGACGAAGCGCCTGGCTTCGGAATACCCGCCCAGCGAGGCGTGCTCGTTCCACGTGTGGACCGCAACCAAAGGTGCGCCGAGGAACGCGGCAAATTCGAAGGCATGCGCGACGGCGAGTTCGCTGAGCTTGCTCCCGTCGACGCCGACGACGATGGGCCTGGTATCGGCCATCGCGTGATCACCCGTACCTCGGAATACGGCCACGGGACAGTGCGCACGGTTGACCACCCGAATGGTGTCGGATCCGAGAAACACGGACTGCATTTCGCTGGTGCCGGCCTGACCCAGTGCAACGATGCGAGCCGACTTCGAGAGTTCGACGAGTGTGGTTGCGGGAGTACCAGTCACGAGGCCACGTTCGACGGTGACGTCGGTGTGATCATCGCGGATGGCGTCCTCGGCCTCGTCGAGCAGTTTTGCACCCTCGACGCGAAGGTGGTGGTCGAACATCTCTTCGTCGGTGACGTTGGTACCGCCACCGGACTCGGGTTGTCCTGGCAGCACGTGGGTCAGGCGAAGTGGTTCGTCGAATCTCTTTGCAGCCGAAGCTGCCCACCTCGCGGCGTTGACCGCGCTTGCCGAGCCGTCGATACCGGCCACGATTCCGTGTCGAACAGATGCACTGGTCATGGAAGTCTCCTCGCGTCGCCTCCTTACCAGTGTGTCCCTGCTCACCCCCGGTTCGCTACAAACCGGTCAGCTCCCGTGGTGCGAGAACGTCGGTGGGCACTGCCGCGCGAGATCGACGCGGGCGCAACGACAACAGAGCGGTGATGAATCCGTTACCAGGCAGTGTCAGTTCCACGTTCTTCAACACGGTTCGGCGCATCAACGCGAGCAGGGCCGCGACGCCGGTGACGGCCATCCACATAGGCAGCGGGTACAGCGTCAGGCGTTCACCAAGGCCGAAAGTGAGGGTTCGTCCGAGAAGCAGTACGGCACCGACGATTCCGGTAGCCGCGCACAGCCCTGACCACACTGCGATCCATTTGCTGTGCTTCCAGAATTGAATTGCCATGAGGACGAGAACGGCATGACGTGCGACGAAGCCGGGAAGTACGGCGGTCCAATGAACGAAGGTCCCGTCGTTCGCCGGGAAGAGGCCGGTGGCCGCGGTGCTCAATGCAACGACGACGGCAAGACCGAGAATCCACTTCTTCGCACGACCGTCCGGAATGTACTTGTGCAGCAAGGCTGCACCGAGGATGGTGAGCGCACCGAGGATCATGAAGGCCGCGTTCATCACGTCGTGCATCGGCGAACACGAATCCACGCTGCATGTCGTCACGCCCAGCGAACTGATGGAGTCGCGCGCGAAACTGTACGGTGTCTTCCATGCTCCGGCTGTGAAGATTTCGACAAGCAGGTAGAGCACCGACAGGACCCATGCGATGCCGGCTGTGCCGAGGCGAAGATTGTGAGTGATGGTGTTCCCTCTCGCGGCGCTCTGAGGGGATTGCACCCAAAGATCTGTTTCGCAGGCGAAGGAGGTACCTTCGCGAGCTGGACAGATCCAACACTACGGTAACAATCTGATAACGGCCTGTGAAACCGGATCAGGCGGAGCGGACCAGACGGCCGGGTAGTGCATCAGCGACTTGTCGGTAACGGTCGATCATCGTTTCGATCAGTAGAGAGTGCCCACCGATCGTGTCGGCGAAACGCGCGCGCGGACATGCAGTTGCTGCGGCAGCGCTGAGTCGATCGGTCAGTAGGCCGGGAGCCAAGAACCACGGCGCGACGACAACACGTTCGGCGCCGTCCTGCTCGAGTGCGGAGATCGCCTGGGCAACTGTCGGTTCCGCGGATGTCGCGAAACAGATTCGAACGCCCGACCAGTTGGTTCCGCCGAGGAGAGTGGACGCCAATTCTGCGGTCGCGGCATTGGCGCGCGCATCGGACGAGCCGACTGCCGCAAGAGCGACACCGACCGACGGATCGTTCGGCCGGGCACCCACTTCGAGAATTCGCTCGCGTACTGCCTCGATCAGCCGAGCATCGCGACCCAGTACGTCTGCTTGGAACACGGTCAACTGGGGGTGGCGTGTCGCGGCAGCGGCCAAGAGTCCGGGCAGATCTACCCGGGCGTGGAAGGCATTGCCCAGCAGCATCGGAACAACAACGGCGTGAGTGTGGCCGTCGTGTGCAACCCCGTCCAGGACCTGATCGATGGACGGTGCATTGAGGTCGAGAAACGCCAGCCGGACATCGAGGTCTGGCCGGACTTCACGAAGAGCTGCCACAGCAGCCGCGATCACCCGAGCAGAACGGGGATCACGGCTACCGTGCGCAACAGCGATGAGCGGAACCATCGACTTAGACGCGCTCGCCCAATTCGACAGCGGAAATGACGTCGCCCACCAGGCCGGCTGCGAGAGTGTTTCCACCAGCGGGATCGATCAGCAGGAAGCTGCCGGTGTGGCGGTTGACGGCGTAGTCGTCAGCCACGATCGGCTCGGCCACCCGGATGGAGATCTTGCCGATCTCGTTGAGCTCGAGAGTGTCCGGGCCCTGATCCGTGGTGAGGTCCTGCTCGTTGAAGCGTTCCACCAAACTGCCCACGATGGCCTGCGTCGTTCGCGTGCCGTGCTTGAGCAGCAGACGTGCACCGGGGCGCAGCGACTTCTCGGCCAGCCAGCAGACAGTGGCGTCGAATTCGCCGATCGGCTCGGGTGCGTCGGACGGCGATGCGATGGTGTCGCCGCGAGAGACGTCGACGTCGTCGGCCAGGATCAGCGTGACGCTGCGTCCGGCGTGGGCGACGTCCAGTTCGCCGTCGGCCGTGTCGATACGTGTGACGGTGGTGCGCGTACCCGAGGGCAGGATCACCACTTCGTCGCCGGGCACGACGGAACCTGCAGCGACCTGACCGGCGTAGCCGCGGTAGTCGAGGAACTCTGCGGTGCGGGGGCGGATCACGTACTGCACCGGGAAACGCAGACCGACGCGATGTGGCTCGGCGTCGACCGGAATCGACTCGAGGTGCTCGATCAGCGTGGGGCCGGTGTAGTACGGGGTCTTGTCGGAGCGGATGGCGACGTTGTCACCGTGCAGTGCCGACACCGGGATCTCGACGACGTCTTCGCTTGCCCAGCCCAGTGAGCTGGTGAGTTCGTTGAACTCGGCGGAGATCGAGGTGAAGACCTCTTCGGGGTTCTCGACGAGGTCGATCTTGTTCACGGCGAGAACGAGCTTCGGGACACCGAGCAACGCGAGAACCGCTGCGTGCCTGCGAGTCTGCGCGATGACGCCCTTGCGAGCATCGACCAGCAGGATCACGAGCTGAGCCGTCGAGGCACCGGAGACAGTGTTGCGGGTGTACTGCACGTGGCCCGGTGTATCGGCGAGCACGAAGGTGCGCTTGGGGGTCGCGAAGTAGCGGTACGCCACGTCGATGGTGATGCCCTGCTCACGCTCGGCGCGCAGTCCGTCCACCAGGAGCGAGAGGTCAGGGGTGTCGAGACCGCGGTCCACCGACGCACGGGTCACGGCGTCGATCTGGTCGGCGAGAACGGATTTCGTGTCGTACAACAGGCGGCCCACGAGGGTGGACTTTCCGTCGTCGACGCTGCCGGCAGTTGCCAGTCTGAGCAGATCGCTCATCAGAAGTAGCCCTCTCGCTTGCGGTCTTCCATGGCCGCTTCGGAAACTCGGTCGTCGCCACGGGTCGCGCCGCGCTCGGTCAAACGTGATGCCGCAACCTCGGCGAGGATCGCTTCGTTGTCGGCCGCATCGGAGAGAACAGCACCGGTGGTCGAACCGTCGCCGACGGTGCGGTATCGCACCGAAAGGGTCTGCAGCTCTTCGCCGTCAGCCGGCCCACCCCAGACTCCGGGGGTCATCCACATGCCGTCGCGCTGGTACACCGGACGCTGGTGGGCGTAGTAGATGCTGGCGAGCTCGACGTTGTCGCGGGCGATGTAACGCCAGATGTCCAGCTCGGTGAAGTTGCTGAGCGGGAAGACGCGTACCTGCTCGCCGGGGGAGTGGCGACCGTTGTACAGGTTCCACAGCTCCGGGCGCTGCTTCTTGGGATCCCACTGTCCGAAAGCGTTGCGCAGCGAGAAGATCCGCTCCTTGGCGCGGGCCCGCTCCTCGTCGCGGCGAGCGCCGCCGAAGACGGCGTCGAAACGGTTCTCCGAGATCGCGTCCAGCAACGGCACGGTCTGCAGCGGGTTGCGGATACCGTCGGGGCGCTCGGTGAGGCGACCGTCCGCGATGTACTCCTCGACGCTGGCCACGTGCAGGCGCAGGTTGTACTTGGCTACCACGTGGTCGCGGAAGTCGAGGACTTCCTGCAGGTTATGGCCGGTGTCGACGTGCAGCAGGGTGAACGGCAGCGGCGCAGGCCAGAAGGCCTTGATCGCCAGATGCAGCAGCACCGTGGAATCCTTACCGCCCGAGAAGAGAATGACCGGGCGTTCGAATTCGCCGGCTACCTCTCGGAAGATGTGGATCGCTTCGGACTCGAGGGCGTCGAGAGTATCGAACTGTGTGCCGTCGAGCTGAGGCCGTGAAGGTGTCAAGTCAACTGTCATGATGCGTGCAACCCGCATTCTGTCTTGGAGGCACCGGCCCAACGACCGCTACGCGGATCGCTGCCGGGGGCTGGCTTGCTGGTGCAGGGTGCGCAGCCGATGGACGGATATCCCTCGTCGACAAGGGGATTGACGAGGATGGAATTGGTGTCGATGTAGTTCTGCATCTCCTCGTCCGACCAGGGAGCGATCGGGTTGATCTTCACGAGTCCGAAGGCTTCGTCGAAGGAGATCAGGGGAGCGTTGGCGCGGGTGGGCGCTTCGACGCGGCGGATGCCGGTCACCCACGCGCTGTACCCGGACAGTGTCTGCTTGAGCGGCGCGACTTTGCGTAGTGCGCAGCAGCGGTTGGGATCACGGGCGAACAGATCCTTGCCCTCGGCGACATCCTGCTCGGCGACGCTTGCCAGCGCACGAGCGTTGATGACGTTGACGCCGTACACCTGCTCGACCGCGTCACGCGTGCCGATGGTTTCGGGGAAGTGATAGCCGGTGTCGAGGAAGAGTACGTCGACGCCCGGATGCACCTGTGCGGCAAGGTGAACCAGCACTCCATCCTGCATGTTCGACGCAACAATGTACGAGTCGCCGAACGTGTCCTCGGTCCACTGCAACAGTTCCTGCGCGCCGGCTCCGTCGAGTTCTACGGCACCGCGCTCGGCGATGGACCGAAGCTCGTCGGCAGTTGCTCGCGAAATGTCCACTGTCATCGCAAATCTCCTTCGTCTGCGCGCACTGCCCATTCGGCGAACCGTTCACCTTCGTTGCGGTTCTTGACGAACTGACGTACGACGCGGTCGATGTAGTCACCCATCTCGACGCTGGTGACCTTGTGCTGGCGCAGCTTGCGTCCGAAGGCGCTGTCGAATCCGAGGCTGCCTCCCAGATGAACCTGGAAACCCTCGACTTGATTCCCCTCACCGTCGTCGACGAGTTGGCCCTTGAAGCCGATGTCGGCGATCTGCGAGCGAGCGCAGGAGTTGGGGCAACCGTTGATGTTGATGGTGATCGGCACGTCGAGCTGGCTGTTGATGTCGGCAAGACGCTGTTCGAGTTCGGGCACGAGCACCTGCGAACGCTTGCGGGTCTCGGCGAACGAGAGCTTGCAGAACTCGATGCCGGAGCAGGCCATCAGGTTCTTGCGCCAGTGCGACGGACGGGCGGGAAGACCCAGCGCGTCGAGATCGGCGATGAGCGGCTCGAGCGTCTCGTCGGCGACGTCGAGGATGATCAGCTTCTGGTACGGAGTGAAGCGGATCCGGTCGCTGCCGGCCTTCTCGGCGGCGTCGGCGACCTGAGCCAGGATGTCTCCCGAGACGCGGCCGGCGATCGGAGCGAAACCGACTGCGTTGTGGCCGTTGCGGGTCTTCTGGATACCGACGTGATCGATCGGGCGCTTGGGCTTCTCGGGCGCGGGGCCGTCGATGAGCGGACGCTTCAGGTACTCGGTCTCGAGAACCTCGCGGAACTTCTCGATACCCCAGTCCTTGACGAGGAACTTGAGCCTGGCCTTCGCGCGCAGACGGCGGTAGCCGTAGTCACGGAAGATCGAGACGACGCCCTCCCAGACATCGGGGACCTCGTCGAGCGGAATCCAGGCGCCGACGCGCTGCGCCAGCATCGGGTTGGTGGACAGTCCGCCGCCGACCCAGAGGTCGAGGCCCGGGCCGTGCTCGGGGTGGTTCACGCCGATGAAGGCGATGTCGTTGATCTCGTGAACAACATCCTGCTGGCCGGAGATGGCGGTCTTGAACTTGCGCGGCAGGTTGGAGTACTTGGGGTCGCCGATGTAGCGGCGCACGATCTCGTCGATCGCCGGGGTGGGATCGAGGACCTCGTCGAGCGATTCGCCGGCCAGGGGAGAACCGAGGACGACGCGAGGGCAGTCACCGCACGCTTCGGTGGTCTTGAGCCCGACGGCTTCGAGGCGCTTCCAGATCTCCGGGACGTTCTCGACCTCGATCCAGTGGAACTGAACGTTCTCACGGTCCGACAGGTCGGCGGTGTTCCGGCCGAATTCCTTCGAGATACCGGCGATGGTGCGCAGCTGCTCGACGTTCAGAGCGCCGGCGTCGCAACGCACGCGCATCATGAAGTACTTGGCCTCGAGCAGGTCGATGTTCTCGTCGCCGGTGAAGGTGCCGTCGTAGCCTTCTTCGCGCTGGGTGTAGAGACCCCACCAGCGGAAGCGGCCGCGAAGGTCGCCCTTGTCGATGCTGTCGAAGCCCTGCTTGGAGTAGATGTTCTCGATGCGGGCCCGAACGTTGAGCGGGTTGTCGTCCTTCTTGGCCTGCTCGTTGGCGTTGAGAGGCTCGCGGTAACCGAGGGCCCACTGACCTTCGGCGCGACGCTTGGCGGGACGCGCAGCGCGTGCAAGCCGGGCTTCGGCAGCTGCCGAATCGGCGGGTGTGGCGGCGTCGGTGGTCGACGTCATCGATGAACTCCTGGATCTGGGCGGTTGATCGGCACGCGGCACGCACTATCGATGAACTGTGGCGGTGTCTGATCGGGACGCACCGGTCCGTGTCGGAAATCGAGGGGGCTGTCCTCGGTCTCGGAAAGCTCGCGGCCGGCAGGTGTGCTCACGAAAACGAACAGCTGGAGAAGCTGCGTCCCTGAAAAGGCATGTCTCTGCAGAGAGTGTTTCGGTGAAGCAGATGGAGATGAGCGGGAAAGGCTGGAAGATCAGTGAAAGATCAACAGCTACACAGGTGCAGACACGACGAGCTGCACACACGCTTGAAGTCGACATGGCGACGCGCCACAAGTCGCACTCCGAGTCCGGTCATGCGGACCATTGTGCCACGTCAACTCGATAATTCCGACTCGGGTGCGTATTTCCACGAAAAACGGGGGAAATATCGAGTTCAAGCCGTACGCCGACCTGCATCGCAGGCTGAATAGGTGTGCGTCCAGGTCTTGATCGCGCTCCCCCGGGGTTCCATAGATCAAATCGAGATTCACGTGCGAAAAACCAGCTGCGCGAGCCTCTTTCGCGGCAGCGACGGCGCGGCCCGGAGTGTGCGT
>Ga0256897_1000358_pt1 | contig 10413 bp, 7 predicted proteins | sample MC6MC0670MT_FD_186336 | JGI IMG/M metagenome (GOLD analysis project Ga0256897, IMG submission 186336) | Metatranscriptome of enriched soil aggregate microbial communities from Iowa State University, Ames, United States - MC6-MC0670-MT... | ecosystem: Environmental > Terrestrial > Soil >... | reverse complement strand
GTGGACCTGCCGCGCGGCCAGGACAGCGGCCTGGCCCATGCGGTCAAGGTGCTGGAAGACGTGCAAGGCATCGCCACCACCCGTTTCACCAGCCGCGATGTCGTGCGCCACCCGCTGGTCGCCCGCATCGTCGACGCCTATGACCGCGCCTCTGAACATGACGCCTGAGCTGTCCCTGTCCGTCCAGTACGGGGTTGAAGAAGCCCGCCTGCCCCGCTGGCGCCTGCGCCGGTGGGCGCAGCGCGCGTTGACGGCCGCAGCCGAAGACGGCCTGGTCGATTTTTCGGCCGCCGAACTCAGTCTGCGCCTGGTCGGCACGGCCGAGGGCCGCCGCCTGAACCGCGATTTCCGCGAACGCGACTACGCCACCAACGTGCTGACGTTCGAATACGGCGTCGACCCGCTGGGCGTTGCGCGCGGCGACATCGTGATGTGCGTGCCCGTGCTGGTACGCGAGGCCCGCGAACAGCGCAAGGCCCTGCTGGACCACGCGGCCCACCTGACCATCCACGGCGTGCTGCATTCGCTGGGCTATGACCACATCAAAGCCCGTGACGCCAAGCGCATGGAGGCCCTGGAAACCGCCACGCTGGCGCAAATGGGCATCACGGACCCGTACCTGATTACGGAATAAAGGCGTTCGGGTCTACCCCTAGAAATGGCGGAAAATGGCGGCCAGCAAGGCGCAGATGCCGTCGTTTGAACCCATTTTCAGGGGCGCAGTTACAAACGGGAAGCCAGTTTCGGTTATGCTGGCCCCTCCATAACTTGTCCTCCCGGACGATGTCTGACCCTTACCCTGCTCCCGAAGCGACCTCTGCTCGCTCAGCCAAACCCGCCACCAAATCCCTTCTAGACCGCCTGCTTTCCCTTGTGCGCCGAGAGCCCGAGGACCGCGAAGGCATCAAGGCCATTCTGGAAGCCGCCCACGACCGCAACCTGCTGGACGCGGAGTCCTACAAGATGATCAAGGGCGCGCTGGCCGTGTCCGAAGGCACTGTTGGCGACATCATGGTCCCGCGCTCGCGCATGGATCTGCTGGACGTCACGCAGCCCATCCCGTATCTGGTGGCCTCGGTGATCGAAACCGCGCACTCGCGGTTCCCGGTCTACGAAGGCGATCGCGACAACATCATCGGCATCCTGCTGGCCAAGGATCTGCTGCGCTGCATGCTGGAACCCGGCATTGAAGTGCGCACGCTGGTCCGCCCCGCCGTGTTCATCCCCGAATCCAAGCGCTTAAACGTGCTGCTGCACGAATTCCGCGCCAGCCGTAACCACCAGGCCATCGTCATCGACGAGCATGGCGGCATTTCGGGCCTGGTCACGATGGAAGACGTGCTGGAACAGATCGTCGGCGACATCGAAGACGAGTTCGACGAAACCGAGGAAGACGAGATCTTCCCCGAAGGCGAGAACCAGTGGCGCGTCTTGGCCGCCACCGACATCTCGCACTTCAACGAGGTCTTCGGCTGCCAGTTGCCGGACGACGAATACGACAGCGTCGGCGGTTGGATGGGCGGCCAGTTGGGCCGCATTCCCCGCCGCGGCGACATCGCCGAATTCGACGGCCTGCGCATGGAAGTGGCTCGCGGCGACGCGCGCCGCGCCATCTGGCTGCGCGTCAAGCGCAACAACCCCACCCCAACTACCCGCCCCAACGACGACGCATGAGCCGTACCCCGCGCAGCCGACTCCTGCGCGGCGCCGCCGGCCTGATGCTGGCGGGCGCCGTGCACGCCCTGACTTTCGCGCCCGGCCCCTTGCCGGATTGGGCGTTGGCCATCACGCAAATCCTGGCGCTGGCGATCGCCGCGCGGGTCACTTTGACCGCACCGTCTGCCAAGCAGGCCTGGATGCGGGGCTGGCTGTTTGGCTTCACCACGTACGCGGTGGGCCTGTATTGGCTGTTCATCAGCATGCATCGCTACGGCGATCTAGCCGCGCCGCTGGCGGTCGCCGGCGTGCTGGCCTTGTCTGCCTTCCTGGCCTTGTTTCCCGCCACGGCCAGCGCGCTCACGCGCCGCTTTGCGCCGCTTGGCGCCGACGCCAAACCGTCCGGCATCCTGGCGTCGACCTTGACGTGGGCGGCCATGTGGGCCGGCTTCGAATGGCTGCGCGCCGTGCTGCTCACGGGCTTCCCGTGGCTGAACATCGGCTACGCCCATGTGGACAGCCCCATCGCGGGCTGGGCGCCGGTGCTGGGCGTGCACGGCATGGCGTTTGTGGCGGCGTTCGTCGCGGCCGCCATCGCCAGCCTGTGGCAGCCGTCGCGCAAGAAGGCGATGGATTCGCGCCAGGCCATGGCGGCCGGCGTAGCGGTGGCGCTGGCGGCCGCGGGCTGGCCGCTGTCTCGTGTGGACTGGTCTACTCCCACCGGCGACCCGCTGAACGTGCGGCTGATCCAGGGCAACATCGAGCAATCACAAAAGTTCGACCCGGCGCTGCTGGAACAAAGCCTGGTGCGCCATCTGGAAATGACGGCCTTGCCGCCCGCCGCGGGCGTGCCGGCCCCGCAACTGGTGATCCTGCCGGAAACCGTATTGCCGGTATTTCAAGACCAGCTTGATCCGCGCATCTGGGACGCCTGGCGCGGCGTGGCGGCGCGCGGCAACATGACGATCGCCATGGGCGTGCCGCTGCACGACCGCATCAATGGCCGCGAACGCTACACCAACAGCGTGATCGGGTTTGACGGCAACACGCCGGTCGAACAACTGGTGGGCGGCAGCACGGCCATGCGCTACGACAAGCGCCATCTGGTGCCGTGGGGTGAGTACGTGCCGCCGGGCTTTCACTGGTTCGTCGACATGCTGAACATTCCGCTGGGCGACTTCGATCGCGGCGGCGAACGCCAGACGCCGTTCGCGGTAGGCGGCCAGCACATCGCGTTCAACATCTGCTACGAAGATCTGTTCGGCCCCGATCTACTGCCAGCGCTGCAACCCGGCGACAACGGCGAGCCGGGCGCGACCATCCTGGTCAACGTCAGCAATCTGGGGTGGTTTGGGGATTCCTGGGCCTTGCGCCAGCACCTGCAAATTGGCCGCCTGCGCACGATGGAAACCGCGCGCCCCATGCTCACCGCCACTAACACCGGCATCACCGCCGCCATCGACGCCAAGGGCCACGTCGCGGCCCAGCTCGCGCCCCTGCAAGCGGGCGTGCTGCCGGTGTCCGTGCAAGGCATGACCGGCTTGACGCCCTATGCGCGCTTCGGCGACAAGCTGGCGTTGGCGCTGGTGGGCTTGGCGCTGATCGCGGCCATCGGTACAGGCCGCCAATCTCGCCGCCCCTGATTGCGGATCAGGCGAACAGCGGCCGCCCCTGACGTCGTATCACGCGAACAGGTTGGCGGGCAGTTTGCCGCTGTCCTGCGGCGGGCGCAGCGGCCCGGACCCTGCGCCCGTCAGCTCAATCGCTTCGGCGATGCTGTCCAGATCGTCGCTATCCAACTCCAATTCCGCCGCCCCCAACAAGCCATTGACCTGCGCGGCGCTGCGCGCGCCCACGATGGCGCCGGTGACGCCGGGCCACGCCAGCGTCCACGCAGCCGCCACCGCGGCCACCGTGGCGCCATGCTGTTCAGCAATGGGCTTGAACGCGTCGGCCAGGGCCAGATTGCGCTCCAGATTCGGGGACGTAAATTCCGCGTTGCGTGAACGCCAGTCATCCGCGGGCAATGCGCGCGCGCGCTCTGCCGAGAAACCGCCGGTCAACAGCCCGGACTGCATCGGGCTGTAGACGATGACGCCCACGTCGTGCTCCGCGCACCACGGAATCAAATCGGCGCCCGCGCCGCGTTGAATGGCCGAAAACGGCGGCTGCAACGAATCCACCTGCCCCAACGCGCACGCATTCTGCAACTGCGCCAGGTTGTGGTTCGACAAGCCCACCGCCGCAACCTTGCCCTCCTGCTTCAAGTCGAGCAAGGTCTGCCAATAGGTTTCGATAGGCGTGTCGTCGCCGGCCGGCCAATGCATCTGGTAGAGGTCGATGCGCTCGATGCCTAGCCGGCGCAGCGAGTCTTCGACCTCACGGCGAATGCTGGCGGGGGCTCCCGTGCGGCGAGGCATCGCTTGCGGATTTTCCGTGGACCACGTCAACCCGCATTTCGTGAAGACATAAGGCCGTTCGGCGGGCGCCATCTGCGCCAGCGCGCGGCGCACGATCTCTTCGGAATGCCCCAAGCCATACACGGCCGCGGTATCGATCCAGTTGATGCCGCGATCTACCGCCAGACGTATCGCCGCAATCGAGTCCGCGTCGTCCTGCTGCCCCCAGCCGACTGCCCATCCATTGCCGCCAATTGCCCACGCGCCCAGTCCGATACGCGTGATGTCCATGCCACTGCGGCCCAGCGGCCGAGTGGGTAAAGAAGTGTTTGTGCGCATGCCGGATGTCTCAGGTTGGCGCGGCGCTATTTTTTTCGCTTGAAAGCCGCAAGATGAACAAAAAAATTTCCCTTCACGATATCACTGTCACAAGCCTTTGATTTTTCTGGATTCTGCATCAATCACGCTCCGTCTGACGCGCAAAAATCGCTCAAGAAATGCGCAAAAAATCGCATCCTGCCCCTATTTTTTTAGAAGTTTTATGTTTTTTGCGCCACATCGACTTGCACACCCGATTTTGTTCGTGCATAATCTCGTTTCTTCGCCAACGGCACTAAACAAAACCGGCAACGAACTACGAAAAACGCACCATAAAACGTGTGTTCAACTCGTAAAACGTAGCAGGGTGTGGTTAGAGAAACGGGGGTATAGCTCAGCTGGGAGAGCGCTTGCATGGCATGCAAGAGGTCAGCGGTTCGATCCCGCTTACCTCCACCAGTCAACAGCGAAGAATGCAGTACAGCAAGTCCAAGTCCCCTTCGTCTAGAGGCCTAGGACATCACCCTTTCACGGTGAGTACAGGGGTTCGAATCCCCTAGGGGACGCCAGTTTACTGGCAGCAGTAAAGCAGTAGATATGTGCAGTTGAAGTGACAAAGTAGTTGAGTAAGCCGCTGCGGAGCGGTAGTTCAGTTGGTTAGAATACCGGCCTGTCACGCCGGGGGTCGCGGGTTCGAGCCCCGTCCGCTCCGCCAAAAGCTCTCGCTCTGAGTCTTTCAAGAGCTCCGTCTTCGGGGCTTTTTGCTTTTATAGAGTGTGAGACCTTGTTGTCTGTAGTGTGAGACATCAAGTGCCCTGGGGGGTATAGCTCAGCTGGGAGAGCGCTTGCATGGCATGCAAGAGGTCAGCGGTTCGATCCCGCTTACCTCCACCAGTAAGCAGTACAGTAGTAAAGTTGTTTGCAGTTCTGTTAGTTCAGGTCCCCTTCGTCTAGAGGCCTAGGACATCACCCTTTCACGGTGAGTACAGGGGTTCGAATCCCCTAGGGGACGCCAGCTTTTCTGGCATGCAGTACCTAGTAATACCAAGCTGCCTTGACACCGCAGTGTAGTGATGAAGTTCAGTTAAGCCGCTGCGGAGCGGTAGTTCAGTTGGTTAGAATACCGGCCTGTCACGCCGGGGGTCGCGGGTTCGAGCCCCGTCCGCTCCGCCAAGCACTTTGTGCTTGTCAGCATCGCAGCATGCAACTTGCAGTACCCGCCTAGAGCTCCGGATTCCGGAGCTTTTTGTTTTTCAGCGCCTGTACTTTTTCAACGCCTGCACCGTTTCAGCGCCTGCACTTTTTTCGTGCACGCCGCGCATGTCATTCGATGCGCAAGCGTCGCGCTCTCTACCCTCCCCCCCGCCGCTAAGACTCGTTCGTTTTGCCCTCTGGACAGCATCGCCATGCGCCTGCATTCTGTGTGCTCATGCCATGCGAACCCGAAGAGGACTACGTGACCGCAAACGCCGCCGCCCCCCACGCGCATCGCCAGCACCTGCAAAGCATCATTGCAGGCTTGAACGAAGGCATCATCGTGCTTGAACCCGACGGCTCCATTGCCTGGGCCAATGACAGCGCACTTGAGTTGCATGGCGCAGACACATTGGAAGCATTAGGCGGCACGCCCGCCGGCTATCGCAAGCACTACACACTGACCTATCGCAACCATCACCGCGTGCCTGCGCGCCAGTATCCGCTTGACCGCCTGGCCGCTGGCGAACCGTTCGATGACTTGCTGCTGGACCTGAGCCGCAAGGACGACGAAGACTTTCTGCGTAATGTGCGGGCACGCGGCTTGAATCTGGAAGGCGACAGCGGCGCCGACTACCGCGTGCTGATCCTGCATGATCAGACCGCGCAAATCAACGCCGAGCAGCGCTTTGAACGCACCTTCGCCGCGAACCCCGCGCCCGCGCTGATCTGCCGCTTGTCAGACCTGCGCTACGTCAAAGTGAACCAGGGCTTTCTGGAAATGACGGGCTACACGCGCGACGCCGTGCTGGGCAAGTCGGCCTATGAACTGGACGTACTGGACGGCGGCGAAGACAAGGAAGAGGCCGTCGCCAAATTGAACGAAGGCGAGACCATTCCCCAACGCGAAGGCGTGGTGAAGCTGGCCGATGGCGGCGCCAAGTTCGTGATGGTGGCCGGCCAACCCATCGACATGCAGGACGAACCCTGCATGCTGTTCACCTTCATCGACCTGGAAGCACGCAAGCGCACCGAGCTGGCGCTGCGGGAAAGTGAAGAGCGCTTCTCGAAAGCGTTCCTGCTTGCGCCCGTGCCCATGGCCGTATGCGAAGGCGACACGCTGCGCGTGCTGGACATCAATGACGCGTTTGCCGCGGCAACCGGCGCATCGCCGGAAGCGAGCGTGGGCGAAGTGCTGACCGACGTGGGCTTGCAGCCCTACGAGGGCATGGCCACGAGCCTGAAGCGCGGAGACAGCGCGCGCAACCGCGAGGCCACGCTACGCACGCAGGACGGCGACACGCTGAACTGCCTGGTGTCCGCCGAGCCCGTCATGATCGGCGGACAGCGCCGCCTGCTGATCGTGATGCAGGACATCACCGAACGCAAACGCTCTGAAACCGAACTGCTGACTGCGATTGAAGCGGTGATGCAGGACACGTCGTGGTTCAGCCGCGGCATCATCGAAAAACTGGCCCAACTGCGCGAACCCGCGCCCGCCTCCCGCGACGTTGCCGAGCTGTCGCAACTGACGGCACGTGAACGCGAGGTGCTTGGCCTGCTATGCCAGGGCCACGACGATGACGGCATCGCCAAGAGCTTGAATTTGTCGCGCAATACCGTGCGCAACCATGTGGCCACCATCTACAGCAAGATTGGCGTGCATCGGCGCAGCGCGGCCATTGTGTGGGCGCGCGACCGCGGCATCACGGGGCACGAAGCGGGGCGTGTGCGCGACAAACCCGCCAAAGGCTGACCGCGCCCCATGAATTTACAATTGGAATCAAAATATTCGGGGTAGTCGCGTCAGCGAAGATGGCATCGCGTTAGTTAACGCCACCCGCCTAAATCGCCCATTTCCCCCAAAACTGCCGGTAACCCGCCGGCATTTTCACGCCTGCGGCCTGCATTGCGCAAACCCTGCGCAGGTTCTTACGATCCGCCGATCCCGTGCTTGCCCGTTCCGGACACGCGCCGCGATTCCCGTAAGACCGACAGGAGCCCGTTCATGCAGACCGCCTATATCCCCGTCCCGACCCCGTCCAAGCACACGCCCGCCCCCGCCTGGAGCACTGCGGACATCATGGCGCTTTACGAGCTGCCGTTCATGGACCTGGTGCATCGCGCCCAGCAAACGCACCGCGCGCATTTCGACCCGAACGCCATCCAGTTGTCGAGCCTGCTGTCGATCAAGACCGGCGGCTGTCCCGAGGATTGCGCGTATTGCCCGCAGTCCTCGCATTACGACACCGGGCTGGATGCCGACAAGCTGATGCCGCTGGACGAAGTCGTCGCCGCCGCCCGCGCTGCGCAAGCCGGCGGCGCGCAGCGCTTCTGCATGGGCGCCGCGTGGCGCAGCCCCAAGCCGCACCACCTGGAAGCAGTGGCCGAAATGGTGACCGCCGTGAAAGCGCTGGGCCTGGAGACCTGCGTCACGCTGGGCATGCTGCGCGACGGCCAGGCCGAACAGTTGAAGGAAGCCGGCCTGGACTACTACAACCACAACCTGGATACGTCGCCCGAGTTCTACGGCAAGATCATCTCCACCCGCACGTACCAAGACCGCCTGGACACGCTGGACCGCGTGCGCGACGCCGGCATCAACGTGTGCTGCGGCGGCATCGTTGGCATGGGCGAATCGCGCCGCGAACGCGCCGGGCTGATTGCGCAACTGGCCAGCATGGAGCCGTACCCCGAGTCGGTGCCAATCAACAATCTGGTGCAGGTGGAAGGCACGCCGCTGGCGAATGTGGACGCGCTGGACCCGTTCGAATTCGTGCGCACCATTGCGGTGGCGCGCATCACGATGCCGCGCGCCGCCGTGCGCTTGTCGGCAGGACGCGAGACCATGGACGATGCCTTGCAGGCCTTGTGCTTCATGGCCGGCGCCAATTCCATGTTCTATGGCGACGCACTGCTCACCACCGCCAACCCGCAGATGGAAGCCGACCAGCGCCTGCTGCAACGCCTGGGCATGCGGGTCGATGCGACGCAACATCCGCAACCACGCGAAGGCGTCACGTGCCGTTGACCCCTGGCGTGCTGTATCTGCTGGCCAGCGTGGGGTGCAGCGTCACCGTTGCGGTGCTGCTGAAGCTGGCGCGCCGCTACGACATCGATGTGCGGCAGGCCATTGCCGTCAACTACGCCGTAGCCGCCCTGCTCTGCTGGGCCGTGCTGCGTCCGGACACGGCCACGTTGATGACGCCGCACACCCCGTGGGCCGTGCTGGCGGCGCTGGGGGTGCTGTTGCCCAGCGTTTTTCTGGCGATGGCGGCGGCGGTGCGGCATGCGGGCATCGTGCGCAGCGACGCAGCGCAGCGGCTCTCGTTGTTCATCCCGCTGTTGGCGGCGTTCCTGTTGTTCGGCGAACCCGTCAGCGGCCGCAAGCTGGCGGCGATTCTGCTGGCCTTCAGCGCACTGGCGTGCCTGTTGCGGCGCGCGGGGTCTGGCCATCCGGCATCCGGCGGCCCGGCTGCTGGCCCAGCGGCGCCGGACGGCCGCAGCCTGTGGGTCTGGCCCCTGGTGGTGTGGGCAGGCTATGGCGTCATCGACATCCTGTTCAAACAGGTGGCGCGCGCCGGCACGGCGTTCGCGGGCGGTTTGTTGTTGGCGTTTGTGCTGGCGGGGCTGCTGATGCTGGCCTATCTGCTGGCCCGCCGGGTGCGATGGGAGCGCCGCCATCTGCTGGCCGGCGTGGCGCTTGGGCTCGCCAATTTCGGCAATATCCTGACCTACATCCGCGCGCACCAGTCGCTGCCGGAACATCCTGCGCTGGTGTTCGCATCGATGAACATGGGCGTGATTACGCTGGGTACGCTGGTGGGCGCGCTAGCGTTCCGCGAGCCGCTGACACGCGTCAATGCGCTGGGCATCGTGCTGGCGCTGGCCGCAATCGTGCTGATGGCGCCTTGGTAAGAGCGCGGGGTCAGGTGCCGGTGCGGCGTTCGGGTTCGGGAGCGTCAGCCTCGGCTGCCGCTTCTGTCCTGGCGCCGATTGCCCGAGCGTCGACGGTCCCTGCTTCGGGCAGCCCACTAGCATCGGCTGCCCCAGCATCGCCCGCCACATCCGTCACGGGCGGGGCGGGTGCGGCCGATGGATCGGGTTGCACCATTTCCATCGCAATATCGTTCTCGGGATCAACGCGCGGGTCCAGCACCGCCGCGGCAGGCGAGCTTTGCAGCGTGTCGGGCATCGGCACGAAATGCGTTGGCGCTTCGTCGACCTGATGCGCGCCGGTCACGCGGGTCGGGCGCACTTGCCAGACCAGAATCAATGCGCAAGCCGAGATGAACACGTAGTACATGCTGGGGCCGGCCAAGGACATCAGCAACCCCGCCACCATGGGGCCGATGCACGCGCCCACGCCGTAGGTCATGAGCAGCACGGCGGACAGGCTCACACGGCGCTCGGATTCAACGTGGTCGTTCGCGAACGCCGCGCCCAACGGATACAGGGTGAACTGCAAGATGCCGAACACGCACGACAGCGCCACCAGCGCCCAATACGGCAAGGTCAACCAGCCCCACATGACCGTAGGCAGCAGCACTAGCAGCAAGGCGTTGAAACGGATCAGGCCCGCGCGGTTGATGCGGTCAGACAGCCAGCCCATCGGCCATTGCGACAACAGGCCAGCGGTAACCGCGGCCGCGACAAAGATAGCCGCCTGCGACGTCGACAAACCATGCTTGGCGCCATAGACGGCCGCCAGGCCATAGAACGCGCCGGAAAGATTGCCCGCCACGAACAACACCGTCATCGACAGCGGCACGCGGCGCATGAAGAAGCGGATATCCAGCGGCGCAGGCAGCGGCGTGGGCGGGTGAGAACGCGCGGTAACGGCAAT
>Ga0256897_1000351_pt1 | contig 10547 bp, 7 predicted proteins | sample MC6MC0670MT_FD_186336 | JGI IMG/M metagenome (GOLD analysis project Ga0256897, IMG submission 186336) | Metatranscriptome of enriched soil aggregate microbial communities from Iowa State University, Ames, United States - MC6-MC0670-MT... | ecosystem: Environmental > Terrestrial > Soil >... | reverse complement strand
ATGGCGGCCGCTACTTGGCAGGCTTCCTGGCCGTGGCTTGAGGGGTAGACGGCCATACGGCCCTGGCGGACGAGCGCGGAGTTTTGGTCATTCACGCGACGTCCGACGACGAGCTGCTCATAGGCGGCCATCAGTTCAGCGTCGCTGGGCGTGGGGTACTCGTGGCCGGGTTCGGTGCCTTGCTCGTCATGGGAGCGGAGGGTGCCATCCGGGTTCACCATTTGGATCTGGTGCCGGGCGGGGAGCATGTAATCCTCAACGCTGATGCCGAATTTTGTCCGAACGTCAGCAGCTTGGTCCTCTACTGCCGTTTCCGGCGCAGAGTGGTCTGCATGGATCGTCATTGGTCCGTCCTTCTCTAGCCACTATGTGCTTCCAGTATGTTCCCCGGCGCTGTTTCGTATCCAGCTTTCGCCAAGATCATGGAAGGGCTTGCTAAAAGTGGCTATTCTGAAAGACAGATTGCAATTGTGAGCTGGGTAACGCGCCTATGCTGTAGACGATTTGGAGTACAGATGAGTGAGGCCGAAGCAGAGCAGGCCGCAGTGCCGTTGGATGCGGTGGACCGGGACATCATCCGCGAACTCACCACGGACGGCCGGATGTCCATCACGCAAGTGGCTGAGAACGTGCACATCAGCCGGGCCCACGCCTACTCGCGCATCGCACGGCTTACCGGCGAAGGAGTTCTCACGAAGTTCACGGCCCTGGTGGATCCCATCAAGGCTGGGCTGCGCTCCTCCGCTTATGTGACACTCAAGGTTCAGCAACACTCGTGGCGCGAACTGAAAGAGGAGCTGCGCGCCATCCCGGAGGTTCACCACATCGCCTTAGTGGGTGGGGACTTCGACGTTATTCTCCTGGTCCGGGCGACCGACAACATCCACCTCCGGCGTGTGATCTTCGACCAGTTGCAGTCCATGGACGGAGTGCTGGATACGCAGACTTTCCTTGTTTTTGAGGATGTTGATACGAGGTAGGCGCCGTACGTTGCTCTTCTTGGGGGGAAGCGCTCATTTCCGGACCTTAGACTGTCCCCGTGCCCCACAAAATTGCCCCCGCCACGCGTGCCATTGGCATTTTCGTGGCGGCCTGCTTTTTGGCGGCACTCCTCTGGCTGATCGCGGCCTTTCAGTTCTTCTACGATCCACCCCAGGGCACCCCTCATCGAACTGATGCCATTGTCGTTTTGGGTGGCATAAGCACGGAGAGGTTGCCGGTGGCCGAAAAGCTGCAGAAGGATTTGGATATACCGGTCCTTGTTGTTTCCACCACTGGTCTTGCGGGCAATGCGGAAGGCGACTCGTTGTGCGACGAGAACCCTGACGACCCGGATTTGGTGTGCTTCCGGCCTGCGCCGCTCAACACGAGGGGAGAATCGGAAGCCCTACGCTCGTTGATTTCGGAGCACGGCTGGAAGTCCGTGACAGTGGTGACATCCGATTATCACCTAATGCGCGCGGGAACATTGTTCGAGCAATGCACGCCTGCGGAGGTACAAATGGTCGGGTCCCGCCCCGACCTTTCTGCGGGCGCCTGGCTAGACCGGTTCGTGGTGGAAACGGGCGGTCTGCTCGACGCCTGGATGCGACCGGAGTGCTCTTCTCAGGAGATGCGTCCAACTGACTGAATTCGATCTAATCCAGTGACATGGCCAGTAAAGCATATGAATATTCTGAACACGCACTGTCAAAAAATTTTCCCGCCCTCAGGAGTCTATTTGGGCGCTTGAAAGTTTCGGTCAACCACTTGAGTTTTGCCGGCCCAGCGCGTCATCCTTTTGCCATAGGTCCAAGGTCTCACCCTACGAGTCCAAGGATCCACCGTGGAAAAATTCAGGTCCGAACCATCCACCGCCCACCCCTCTGCCCGGCACTTCGCAGCCAGCCTCTTCGCTGCCTTCGTTTTGGTAATCGGCTTCGTACATGGACCCATCGCCGAGGCTGCTCCCGCCCCCGTGTATCCGATAAGTGGGTACTTCATCTTCGGCAGTACAAACGATGCGGCCAACCTGCAAAAGCTGACAGACATGAAGTCTGTTGGTGCCGATACCGTAATCACGTTCGGCTCCACGATTAAGCCAGCGGCCTCCGCCTCAGTACCCGCCGAATGCTCCATTTCTGGCGTCAACTGTGTAACAGCAGCAACATCCGGCATCAAGGTGAACAGATACTTCACCTATACGGACGGGAATACGTGGGGGGCACCCTCCTTGGCCTGCCCGCGGGACAAGACCGTGACCAGCGGAAGCACCGTTTACACCGTTCTGGTGATACCCACACAGGGCACGGGGTGCACATCGTCCAATAACTCCTACGACGTGGTCATCATCACGAGCGGGACATCTTCGATATCTGTGTCCGTGGCGAAAGCAGCCACGGCTCTGGGCATGAAGTACTACACCGGGATGCCCGCCCCTTCCAAAGACACGACGATAACCTACGTGCCCGACTTGACATACGAGTCAACCTTTACGGCATTTACGGCTCGGTTCATTCAACTTCAAGCGAAAGTCAACAACGTGGCCGGCTTAACTGGCTTCTACCACCACACTGAGATGCCCGTTGGCGGTGGAACCGTATGGGAAGCTACCCGTGAGGTCTATTCGCTGCAAAACCTGGCAATCAAGAAATACATGCCTACCCGATCGGCGTTGATTAGTCCCTACATGGACACTCGGACCGCCTACTCGGCACACATCACCGTCGAAATGGCCCGCGAAGGCATCCGCAACATAGCTGAAACGGCCAACGGGGTTAAGCTGGCGATTGCCGTCCAGGATGGAATGGGTACCGGAAAAGCAGGATCATTCTTCAGCAGTGACGCCGAAACCCAGGTCGACCCGTTTGCCGCCTCGATCGTGGGGGTTGGTACATGGGGCGATAGGTACCTCGCTCCCAACCGGGACTACTTTTGGGCCATGGCTGAGGGAGTCGACGGTACCGGCGCTGAACTCTGGGGCAACATGGAAGGAATGGCTCCGGCAACAAGCCAAAATCCATGCGACGGGAACTACCGAGGTCAGAGCACAAAGGCTCGCCACGACAAGCAACTGCAGCAAATGGGAAACTCACCAGTCAAGATCATTTCTTACATGTGGGACCCGTTCTACACATGTAAGGGAACGTGGGCTCCGATGCTGGACCAGATGCGCGCAGGCAGTATGACGCCAGTAATCACGGACTCCATCTTCTATGACAGTGGGGACGTATTGGTCACCGGTCAAAACCTGGGTGGCGGGACCATCCAGGTGAAGTGGACCGACCGATTTGGGCGGACCTTCGACAAGACAGTCATAGCCGCGAACTACAACGCGAACTACGGAAAGCAACTGGGCATCAACCCCCGTCTAGAGTCCGTTACGGCGAAGCTGGGCAGCACTTCACTAGGCTCAGGCAAGTACGTGTATATCAACGTAATCAACGGCTCTGGCGTCAGGAATGACGCCACTTACTCCGACCGCGGGTAGCAATCTCCGAGGGGGTGGCGGGCAGCCGACTGCCCGCCACCCCCGCCGTCAACAGCGGCGCCACTTGGACCTTGTCGAACCTCCTACATGCACCTCACCTTGCCAACAAAGTTGCAGGGAACGCCCCAAATGCAAGAATTAGATGTGGCCATGCATCATTTGGACGCACCTAAGGAGTGAAGAAGTGACGGAAACGGTCGGACGAACGGCGGTCTCTTCGCCCTCCCCACGGCATATGCGCAAGCGGCGCTTTCTTGGTGACATCCCGCCCTCACACCTGCCTGCGGTCCAGACTTCGGCGTCGCTGTCATCCTCTGAGCCCCCATTGGAAAGGGTCCCCAACCCTCCTGAAAGCGTTGACCACGCGGCGGAAGTCGCACCTGCGTCTGTGTCCGCGGACCGAGGCAAAGGCCCCACGAAGGCAACTCTCCGTCAAAAACGCATGGTAGCCCTGATCATTGTGATCCTCGTCTCCATCAGTATCCCCCTGCTGGTACTGACCTTGATGTTTACCGGTTGACCACGAACCTACGTCATACACAATTGATCACCTCCAATGACTGTGCGATAACATCGGCTGGTCAGCCACTGCCTTTCCCGGGGGAATCCATGCCCAGCGTCATGCCAATTTTCGGTACCCGTCCGGAAGCCATCAAAATGGCTCCAATCGTGACGGCCCTTCAGCAGTCCCCCGACTTTGATTGTGTCGTAACGGTCACCGGTCAGCACAGGGAAATGCTCGACCAAGTCAATGAACTCTTCGGGATCGTTCCAGACCACGACCTCAACATCCTGCAGCAGCGTCAGTCGCTCTCCGCGATCATGACGAGAACGATCGACGGCCTGGACAAACTGTTTACAGCGAACAAACCCGACGCGGTCGTAGTCCAAGGCGACACAACTACGTCGACCGCCGGCGCAATCGCAGCGTTCTACCACGGGATCCCGGTTGTGCATGTCGAGGCTGGGCTGCGGAGCGGGAATCTGCTCTCCCCATTCCCCGAAGAAGCAAACCGCAAAATTACAAGCCAAATTGCCAGCCTCCACCTCGCCCCCACGAGTACGAGCAAGGCCAATCTTCTGGCCGAGGGCATCGCTGAAAGCGACATTGTGGTAACCGGCAACACGGTCATAGACGCGCTACTTACTACCGTTGACAAGAATGTCCCATTCTCGGATCCGCAGCTAGAGCACTTGGCCGCCAGTGGTCGAAGAATCTTGTTGGTAACGACTCACAGGCGTGAGAATCAAGGGGACGCGATGCGTGGTGTTGGCCGGGCACTTGCGCGCATCGCCGAAGCGGAGCCAGAACTTGTTATCGTCCTTCCGGCGCATAAGAATCCGGTCGTCCGGGAAGCCGTCCTCCCTGCCGTCGAAGGCAGGACAAACGTTATCGTCACCGAACCTCTGGCCTATGGCGAATTTACACGGATGCTGAGTATGGCCCACATTGTGCTGACTGATTCCGGTGGAGTCCAGGAAGAGGCCCCAAGTCTAGGCAAGCCTGTGCTTGTCATGCGTGAAAACACTGAGCGTCCTGAGGCCGTTCACGCTGGGACTGTTACGCTCATCGGTACCGACGAGGAAAAGATCGTAAGGGAAGTCGACCGCCTCCTCAACCAACAGGATGCCTTCGACTCCATGGCTAATGCCGTTAACCCATACGGCGATGGCAACGCGGCAGAACGCACACTCGCAGCGATAGCCCAATTGCTGGGCATTGGGACCAGAATCCCCGAATTCAACAGCGAAATCCTGGCAGTACGTTAGCCGGGTGCCCGCCCCGGGCCCCAGACGTCACCACCAAGGTCACTCCCAAAACTCAGAAAATTGGAGTCAAGCGTTGCTACGCAAACTCTTTGATCGTCCGGAACAAACCCACAGTATTTGGACTGGCGAGGAGATCGCACAGCCACGAGCCGAAATCCTGCTGGACGTAGCCAGCCACCCGTCCGCCCACCTCATGCTGCGTAAGAAATCCCATGAGGTCCGGATTCAAGTTGTACCCAGCTCCGAGGTGGCGATCCGGCTCCAAACCATTAGCAGCCCCGACCAGCACGGCACGAAGGCTGGCATCATTTGGGTCAAGTTCCTCGACATCAATGGGCTCGAAGTCCCAAGTCGGGGCAGGATCAGCAAAGGCAGACAAGGGCACTACATATACATCACCCCGGACGCCCTAGGGTCGGTGGATCTGAATCTATACGTGCCTCACGACTGTGTTGAGGTCGTTCTAGGCTTCGCGCTGTGGAAGGCCTACGCAGGAAGCCTTTCGCTGGGCAACACTGTTGCCGTGGAACACAGCGTTCTTCCTCCCTTCACAGAAGGGCCAAAGGCAGACGACGAAATGCGCCAACAACGAATTTCTATCACGCGCAACTTTCCTGCCAACGCGCAAGTGGCTATGGGCAAAGATCCGCTTTGGCTGACGGTTTCTACCCAGGATGCCAAACACCTTCTCCTCGAGGGTCTAATTAATAGTCCGCGAAGGCTCGGCCTTCGAGACGCCGTGGCGCTGTTCAGGTTTGTCGACAAAGATGGCGAAGAGGTAGGCAGCCTCACTGAAATTTCTCGAGGCCCGATTGGCGAATACATGTATATCGTGCCTGATTCTTCAGGACGGTTCTCACTCCGCGTTCACGCGCCTGCAGACTGCGTGAGCGTTAGCATCGGGTTCGCTGCCTGGCACGCCGCATCGGGAGACCTGAAACTGGAGAACGCTCTCGCTATCACAGAACTCACATCCGACTCAGCCAACGAGTTGCGTCCAGGATTTGGCCCCCCTCAGGTCGGTCCAAAGGAATTTCGCTTCGACCGTCTCCACGAAGCAGGCAGCAGCGTCCCGATTAAGGCACGGGCCCGCTGGGCACGTATGCCGATCACACACATCAAAAGCCCTAAACTGCGCGTCCGGTTCGCGGTATCGCCACGCATCGAGGGCCTGTCGAAAAAGAGCGCCCTGGCTCTCGTTGAATTCGCGGATAGGGACGGCGGCCGAATAGCCCCTACCGAACTCTCGACATCTGCGGAACACGGATCCTACAGATACATCGATGGCAGAACCTCGAATGAAGTTTCTCTGGATTTGAGCATTCCAAAAAATGCTACCGAGATTCGGGTCGGCACGATGCTTTGGGAAGCCCCAAAGGAACAAATTTCCACAAGCAATCAAATCTGGGTTGAAGCAATTGAAAAGCCTCGACCCACGCACACACCTGCAAACACCTCGGCCCCACGTCACGCAGCGGGACAGATATCTGCAAACAATGCCGTTGATTCAGCGGGTCCGAAACGTGCCAAGCAACTCAAAGTTGCCTTGATTGCTGACGAATTCACGTATAACTGTTTCAAATATGAATTTACGCCGATCGTGATTGAGCCCCAGAACTGGCGGGCACGATTTGAAGACGAACGCCCGGACTTGTTCCTCTGCGAGTCAGCTTGGTCGGGAGTAGACAGCCAGCGTCGCCCTTGGAAAGGCCGCGTTTACACGAGCTCAAACTTCGCACGGGAGAATCGCACGGAACTTCTTGAGATTCTTGAGTGGTGCAAGCAGGAAAATGTCCCCACCGTATTCTGGAATAAAGAAGACCCCACTCATTTCGAAGACAAGATTCACAACTTCATAGACACGGCTATCCGCTTCGATCATGTTTTCACAACCGACTCGACGTGCGTCGCGGGCTATAAGGATATACACGGCCACCCCAGCGTGCACTGCCTCCCATTTGCCACTCAGCCGAAGCTCTTCAATCCCATCGAGTCGGTGCCCCGAGTTCCTGGCGTATCGTTCGCGGGAAGCTGGTACGCAAATCACTTGGAACGATCACGGGAAATGGAGATCATTTTTGATCAAATCATTGATGCTGACATGGAATTGCGGATCTACGACCGCTTCTGGGGCTCGGACGATGAGTTGCATCACTTCCCCGAGAAATATCGGCATGTAACCCGGCCCGCTGTTCCTCACTCAAAAATCGCAGATGCATACAAGTCGACCACGCTCGGACTCAACATTAATACGGTGACTTCGTCACCGACTATGTTTGCCAGGCGGATTTTTGAGCTCATGTCATGCAACACCCTTGTGGTTTCAAATTACTCTCAGGGCGTTTCCGAGTTCTTTGGTGATCGTATTCGCTTTGCAGGTCAGGGCTATTCAGACATTGATGATCTGAGTGAAGATGCAGCCAATGCGATTCGCCATGCCGCACTTCACGATGTGCTCGCACACCATACGTACCAGCGTCGCTTCGAAGAGATCCTGGACGCCATCGGTTTCCCCTACATAAAAGCTGACTCGATGGTGACCCTCGTTTGCCCGGTGGAGAACGAGACTGAGCTGAAGCAGGCGATTGCTCGTCAGGCAGAGTTTGTAGATGTAGCCGAACGATTGGTGATCATTCTTGGCAGGTCCTTCAAGAAGAGTGATGCTGCCTACCTTCAGGCCACGTATGGCCGGTTCGGCGTGGTACTGGTCTCTTGGGCGTGGGCAAACGACGAGACATTAGATCCAAACACCTACATCAAGGGTGAAGTTTTCGCCCTGGTCTCGCCTGATTCCAACGTCAATGCAAAGCTCATCCATGAAGCCAGTCTTCATCGCACCTATGTCGATGGTCCGATTGTCATGGGATCTGACGAAAAATACCAGTACGTCCCAACTTCGGTCGTCCAGGACATCGTGGCAGGTCCCGAGTTCTTCCAAAAGGCCATAAAATACTACGGGCAAGCCATTTCCGACAACTTCTATCTCGTTTAGCAGTTGAACAAGCCATTGCAAGCATTTGAGGATTCCCCGGTTATGAAGCTAAGCATCGTCGTCCCTTGTTATAACGCAGAAACGAAAATTGGTCCGTGCCTGGAGTCATTGGAAAAGATCAGCCTCCCGGGGGAGACCTTCGAAGTCCTCTTCGTAGACGACTTTTCCACAGATGGGACCCTCGCTCTCCTTGAGAACCGGGCCAGTTCCCACCCCAACTGGCGTGTAGTGCCCCTGGCCGCCAACAGCGGGTCACCTTCACGTCCGCGCAACGTTGGAACATCTAAAGCTGAAGGCGAGTACGTCTTCTTCCTGGACTGCGACGACGAAATATTGCCTGATGCGCTCGGCCGCCAATTGGAACTTGCAGCAGATGAGGATTCGGACATTGTGAGGGCCTCTCTCTACACGGTAGAACGTGGGAAACAGCCCCAACTGCTAAACCGCGTCAGGGACTTCAAATATACGGATTCACGAACGGACAAGATTGCAAAAATTGTTCGTGACCAAAGCACGACGAACTCATCCCTAATCCGCCGTAGCCTGCTCCTTGATAACGGCATAATTTGGCCGGAACACTTGCATATGGGCGAGGACACTGTCTTCCTCAACAATGTCTTGTCTGCAGCGATCAACATTTCCTATCTCGACGAACCGGCAATCGTTTACCACAAGACGATCGGCTTCATTCGGTCCACCACGCAGCAGTATGGTGCGCGGGAGTTGGCTTCCCACCTAGAGGTTTGGGAGAGCGCCGAGCTGACTTTGTCCCAGGTTGGCCTCAGTTACATGGCGATCCGAGGTCACGTGGCCCTCAGGGTGGCATTGGAGTCCATCTACCGCTTCAATCGTGGAGATATCGATGCAGGTCTGTTCTCCAAACTCTCCCGCCTCGTTCATAGCAACTGGGAGTCCCTTGGGGAGCGCACTTTTCGGCCACGTATCCGCGAAACGCTTGAAATCATAAACTCCGGCGACTACGAATTATTCCAACAGAACATCAAGCAGCGGCTCCTCATTGCTGGCATGGACCTAAAATTTATCTCGCCTGCGATACCCTCATTGCGCGAGCACTACGACATCCGACTCGATGAGTGGACGGGTCATGATGCCCACGACGAGACTCAGAGTCGTGACCATCTGGAATGGGCCGATGTTATCTTTTGCGAGTGGCTGCTGGGTAATGCGGTGTGGTACGCAAATCACAAAAAGGCTCACCAGCAGCTTATTGTGCGAATGCACCGGTTCGAACTCAATGCGAGGTTTGGCCACGAGGTCGACCAAAGTAAAGTTGACTGCTTCATCTCAGTCTCGCTCCACACCAGTGAGGATATGATTCGGACTTTTGGTTTGGACCGAACCAAGGTCCGCATCATTCCGAATTACCTGGATGTTAAGAATTACAGGTCTAATGATGATCCCGCGAAGACCACCAGGCTCGCTATGGTGGGGATGCTTCCGAAGCTCAAGGGCTACCATCGCGCGCTCGAACTGCTGAACTATCTCAACGCCCACGGAGACTTCTCCCTAACAGTCTTCGGTAAGGGTCCCCTCGACCTTCCGTGGGTATACAAGAATCCAGTAGAGCGAGCCTACTATGAGTCCTGCGAGCAATACATCGTTGACCATAATCTGTCCGAGAAAGTAACTTTCTCAGGATGGGTTGATACCAAGGAAGCCCTGGCCGATTTCGGTTTCGTGCTTTCGCTATCGGACTTGGAAAGCTTCCACGTCGCACCTGCGGAAGGATTCGCCGCCGGCAATCAGGGAGTGTTCTTGCCCTGGCACGGCGTCGACTACGTATACCCAGGGGAGTACATCTTCGAAGATATTTTCGGGATCCGCGACTACATTTTGAGAAATCAGGATCTTGAAGTTTTCAAGAAGAACGCCGAGCTTGGTCAGCGCTTTGTACGCGAACGGTATTCCCTGGAAAGCTTCGTATCACTTGTCCAGGAAGTACTGGAAGAGGTATAAAGCTGCCTGTGGTGGGCCGGTAGAGTCTCCATTGCGCCCACGATCAAGGGTGCAGTGCAGTTTCCCCTGAACAACATCTCACGGTGCATATCCGTGCACCATCGCCGGCAACCAGGCCCATGTGGCGCCGCCGCCCATTTGTGGCCCAATCAGAGCGGGTCCAGCAGCGAGTCCCAGCGACTTGGAGTCGTCCTTTGGACGGGCTTGTTCTTGCGTCGGAGGCTTTGCCACAGCACCGCTGTTCCAGACAGAACCGGGTGAGTCACCGAAGGACAACGCGGCCACGTGGCCTGGTGCCGTGGGCAACAGCGGGCACCTTCTTGCCCTTGAGTCGAACCT
>Ga0256897_1000345_pt1 | contig 10648 bp, 1 predicted proteins | sample MC6MC0670MT_FD_186336 | JGI IMG/M metagenome (GOLD analysis project Ga0256897, IMG submission 186336) | Metatranscriptome of enriched soil aggregate microbial communities from Iowa State University, Ames, United States - MC6-MC0670-MT... | ecosystem: Environmental > Terrestrial > Soil >... | reverse complement strand
GGATTAGTGAGGATTTATGGCGTAGAGTGGTGGCGTGATGGTTTATCACAAATGGAGTCGTGGGGTATAACGCTGGGAGTTCAGAGGCGTAGTATCCTGGGTAGACTTGAGATATTGTCGATTGTGAGTGGAGTGGGGTGGCGTAGCTCATTTTGGGGGGGGAGAATGGGGAGGAAATGTGAGGACTTTGTGAAGGGGGTGGAGTGGTTGGACTAGCATGGGTAAGATTCTGTAATGTACCAGTGCGGATACGACGAGAGGGGGTAAATTTCAGAAAATGGAGGTTTGAACGAATCGAGTTGGTGGTCTTGTTGGGTGATTGGGGTTTTGGGGTTTGTTTTTTGCGGGGTAGGTTTGGTTTGGATGGGGTAATAGAGATCGGTTTGAACATGCGTCAAGATTTTGGTTCTGAGTATTTGGAGATATCGATGGGGGAGGGGGGAGGTGATGGATGGTGGTGATCTTGTGAAAGAAAATGGACTATGTGCGGGAATTAATAATGTGTGTGAGTTTTGGTGTTTTTTTTGGTGCATTTTCCAAAATAAATATTTTAAAACGAGTTCTTACGCGAGAATAAAGAAAAAGACACGTTTTTCCGAGAGGTAATGTGTAATTATATGAACTGACGGAGTTTGGAGAGGTTATAACACGGATTGACAGTTTTTTTACATTTTTAAATTTTTACATTTTTTCACTTTTTCACTTTTTCACTTTTTCATTTTCAGATTTCACACTTCTTTGACAATATATTCTTTAATGAATTGTTTTGATCCAAATTAACCTCAAATTGCACACTCAAGGACCTACACAACTCATAAAGTGTTATTATTGTGATATTTATTTATATACATACATACACACATTAACACAAAATGTTTAATCAAAATTTGGAAAAAAACAACTCATTTAAAATCTATTTGAAGACCAAGATTCACCCGAATCTTGGTAGAGAATCTCATCATACGAGTAATCATTGTTATTGATATAGCTGACGAGATGAATAAATTTTTATTCTTATTTGCACCCTTTTCGGATTGATTTGTAGATTAATTGGCTGTTGTAAAGGTTTACATTTTAAAAAAAGATGAGACTGTATTCGCGAGGCCTTTTCCATCAGATCCAAATACTTTTTGAACAATTCGTTCGGGGAATGAATTTGGAACACTGGTTTGGACATTGCCGCGAATCACAGTAGGGGTTGTTTCAGCATCTTGTGGGGTAAAACCGCCACGGAAATGTGGAACAAAATTTTGACTTTTTGGATAATTATTTTTCTTTTGAGCATTTTGGGTTTCATTGTTTGTTTTTGGTTGATAAGTTTTGACAAAATGTTTAATAGCTTTGGTTCTATCTTGATAAAATCCTTGAATATCTTCTTTATAATTACCCCACCCTTGTTCTAATTGTTTATCCCATAAATCAGCACGATCTTGATGGACAACATCATTACGTTTATGTAAATACTGGAACACATTAGAAGGACGGGTATGTTCTTGAGCATAGCTTGAATCATATAATTCACTTAATTTCCAATCGATCCAGATTGGTGACATATTAAATTGGGTTAAATTCATAAAATCAATTTCATTTTCTTGATGGAAAACGATTTGATTTCGATGGACACCAAATTCATTATTTTCGCCAACAGCGACATCGTATAAAAGATCGGTTAGTGTGGTGGTGCTGGTACCCAATATACGCCTATAACCGTTAATATCAGCGGTGGGTTCGTCCCCGGTATCAAGGTCTCGATGGGACACCATTGGGGTAGCATCAAATGGGAGATAAGAACGAATTAATGGGGTTAGATATGTACGATTAGGATTGGTTTTACGAATATCAACGACAACTTGACGGGGGGTATTGATTTTGTGATGAGAAAGACGGTCATTGTGCCATTTTTTATCATTCCAACTCTTATTTTGTTCTTTAACCAATTTAACATTATGAAGGGTTTTGTCAGGATAATAACCACGACCCATATCGACTTCATAAATTGTAATAGGTTGATAAGAGGTTGATACGTTGAGAATTTCTAAAGTGAGCATAATACGATAAGTATCATAAATATTCGAAGCGGCACTTGTAATAGGGACTGGTAAAGGTTTTGGGATATATTCACGGAACTGCATCCCATACGTAACGTCAACAAAATTATATAATTTGTTTGTTTCTGATTTTGACATGTGACGGAATTCTTTGAAATGTTCTTCGAATAATGCAATTTGATCATCAATAATATCTGTCGGTACAGCATGATCATACAAATCAATATTTTGCAATAGCCATTCTAATGCACGTTTTTCAGGAGCGGAAAGATTGATTACGCGAAGTGTACGATTAATAAGTTCACGGGCCTCATGGCCTGGGATTTTGTTTAGTTCGAGCAATTTTGCAAAATTTGGGTTATGTTTAAACCCACTAAGCAATTGCCAACCCTTTTGACTTTGTTCATGGGCATAACGGGCTTCAGCGATTAAACGAGCATATTGTTCATCTTGATCAAGATTATTTAATAAATCTTTCATATTTTGTTGATCTAAATTATTTTTAATTTCAAATTCACTTTGTTTTTTGTTATAACTCAAAGCGTTTGGGTTATCATTCTGTTTAGCAATTTTGACCTTTGGGTCCCATTTATTTTCAAATAATTTTGCCCTTTCCCCTCGAATAAATTTATCAGTAATTCTTTCTTCTTCTTCCATTTTCATCAAAAGGTCGCGTTGTAAATGAGCCTTTGATAAACGACTACGGAAGGCTTCGAGTTCATATTTGTCATAATGCTTTTCGCGGAATAAACCATGAGTTTCAGATAAATGATCTAATTCACGATGTAATCTTTTCCTTTCAGATCTTGTAATTTCTAATTCTAATTCACTTAACATCATCATACCATCGATATGTGTCAAATAAGCATTTCTTTCATGTGGGAGGAGGGATTTAATAAAGGTCTCATCAGGGACATATTTTTTCAAAAATTCAAGCTTTTTAAACGCAGCTTCTCTCAATAAGAGTTCTTCTTCAAAAGCTTGATCATGATAAGTCTGTAATAATGTCGGTTCTTCATAAAAATGAGATGGGAGGAGATGATGATTTGCTTTTAAATGATCAAAATACGTAGCACGGATATATTCGAGGCTTTTATCAGTACTATGATAAGTTTTCTTCGCAATTTTCTCATTAAGTTCTTCCTCAACTTCTTGTTCTTCAAGCCAATGCTGATATTTAAAATATTCATCATGTGGTAATTTCGATTTGACCTCTTTTAAATGTTCAATTTCACGAGGGCCAAAAAATGATGGTAATTGAACAATGGTGTCATGTTCTTCGGTTAATCTATCGAGTTCACTAACGGTTAAATTTGCGAGTTTTTGAGTTTCTTCTCTAAAAATTAATAAATTATTCAAATCATTAGAGTTCGTAGTGGAAGTATTAACGTTTTGTGCATGTTGATTATCAACAACCCTTCCAAAAATCGCGCCTTGCGCGTTTACCCATTGAGATTCATCAATAGCAGTCCATTTATCTCGGATTCTTTGTTTATGTTGTGGAGAAATGTCTCTCCCGCCACGATGTGCAATTTCACGTTTAATTTCGTCATTTGCATAACGTAGCATTTGTTCTTGATGAGGTGAGAGACGGAATTCCTTTACAAATGGGGCTAATGGGTTTTGATAAACACCAGCAACAACGCCCTCAATCCATTGATCAATATTTTTTTGCTTTGGTGTGGTGTAATCATCAAAAGAAGAACGCAATAATGGGGTTTGAGTATGTAATTCCAACCACTTAATCACATCTAATGAATAACGTTGAGTTAAGGATTGGACTAATTGAGTTGGTAACTGACGATCTAATTGAGTTAGACTTTGTGTTAATTTGTCCGCAATTTCAATATATAATTTAGATTGAAAATGAGCCAATAGCTCTTCTTGTGAGCTTTGTAATGGTAAAATGATTGGTTTTTTCGAGCCCGGGGTATAAACTCTTTGAACTTTTGATAATGCCGAGGCTTGTCCGTGATAGTGTAATTCGTATGGAGTAAGGAGCTCAGGTGGGATACCAAAGTGACGACTTGTACCATCTGGGTCAGTAGTTGGGGGGATTTGAAGGGATTTGAGAGATGAATTAGTAAGAACAGAATTGATGCCGGTTTGAATAAATGATGATAATGTTGGTGTTTGTAAGAATACGGCATCCATATTGGCAAATCCATTACCGTCACTACCGATAAGATTATTGCCGAATGATTCATGAGATTGTCCAGTTAATAATTGTGAAATCGTTTCCTTCATTTTTTCATCTAAAGTTTTCATTTCAATTTTGGATAAACCGGTATATCGACTCAATTCTTCAATAGGAATCCCAGGGATAGGTGAATAAGTCGATTCTAAGCTAACTCTAACACTACCAGGAGGTGGTGGTGTGATTAATTGTTCACTACCATCTTGTAAAGTGACTTTGTATGGTTCATTTGGGTTTAATTCTGGATATTTAATCTTTAACTTGTACAATTGTTCATGTGTAGTACCACTAAATAAATCCCCAATCGGCATCGCACGGATAGTTTCATGGGATACGCCTCGAAGAGTATTTGGAACACGACCAGCAACGGATTCTGCAATTAAATCAAGCTTTGATGGGAGGTTTAAAAACGTCGCAGTTTGGTCCCTGGTTGATGATGTACCTTGTTCACCGAAATGGGTATATTTACCAATCAATTCTTCACTTCCACTGCTATTAAAGACATCAGATTCATAATCAGTAACAGAACTAGGATCTTTATCAATAAAATAGTGCGGTTTGGAGCTTAAATGTAATGGGATAGCAATCTTGCCATCAGCACCGATGTGGAGTTGGTTTAACATCCCACCTTTTTTTCTCATTTCGACTTTACGTTTACTACGACGAGTTTTATCGCGGGCTTGATAATGCTGAATCAGAGTCAATGTTTCATCCATTGTAAGGAGACGACCATCAAATTCGATGATACCAGTACCGCCGGTGGTATTATTTGGGCTATTTTTGACCATATTATAGACACTTTTCAAATCTGGATTCATCAAAACATCAAGGCCTGAAATGGTTGTACCTTCTTGACGACGAGTAAAAGCGCGACGCATGTGTGCCATTTTTTGATCCTCACGTTGTTTTGCAAATTGATTATATAAACGATCAAAACGTGATTCTGGATTTGCCAATTGGATTCTCGTCGCCAAACTGGTATTATTACTATTTACTAAACGGATAGTTTTTTGATTGCGTTTAGAATGGCGAATCAATGCATTCATGTACGGATTAACAGAGTTCAAGCGGTCCATTTGTTGTTGTAAATTGCGAGAGGGTTGGCGGCCAAATTTTTGATAAATTGACATAAATTCTTGCGTTTGTTGTTCTGCCATTAAATCCCTCCATTCCAAATCCAGATCAACCGAACTAGCCTGTAAATATCGATCATATAATCTATTACGGAGGTTCATATCGGCTAAAACATCCGCTTTGGTCAATAATAATGATTTCCTATCAACACTCTCAACCCCCTCAAGAACCCTTTCATGTTCTTCACGGAGTCTATCATGTAGGGTAGGATCAGCTAATGGTTTTGAAGCCGTCGCATATGGGGGCTCATCATGATAATCAAAAAAGTATTCAGGAGTAGGTGGCCAAGCTTCAATGGCTTCATTATCATAAACAGTGGTGAATGAGGGACGATCAGAGTGTGAGGTCACATTGGTAGTTGTGCTACGAGATAAAACCCTCATGATTAAATTACGAGTAATATCAACAAGTGATGATGATGGAGCTTCAGCAATGGGTAAGATACGTGGGAGAAGATCTTCTTTAAGACGTTGAATTAACGGCTCAAAATCTGGGGCCGGGACATCAGTCTCAAACCAACTAGAGGTTAAAGATTTCGCTTGAATAAAACGATGTGGAGCTCTTTCAGAATGCATAACCCATGGGTGTGATTCTTTATCATAGTATGGAGTTGAAAGGGCAATTTGTTCAGGGGAGCCGAAATAAAATTTGTTAAACTCGGTGAGGTTTTTATCATCAACGCCCTTAAAATGGATAAAATTAGTAGATCTTTCAACAAAGGATTCAATACTGTCAAGTTGAGATGGAGTAATTGCATTTGGGTCACCAGGAGTTGGGGTGTAAAGATATGCCGGGATGTTCTTTGCAAGGGCTTTTTTCTTTGCGATTTGTTCACTTTCGAATAGTCTAATATCATGACTTAATAAAGATGTAGTCGGTTCTAAACGTTCCATATAAGTTTCAATATCATGATGAATATCCATCGCGAGTTCATAATCAACATCTTTGAGCTCTAAATAGCGTGGGAAATTATGGGTATTTTTAAATTTGGTAATCATCCCAGAATTTCGATCCATTGCGTCAGGATTGATATCCAAATCAGGATCGAATCGGTACGAATATGTGCATTAGGGTCGGGGTTTGCAATACCTTGTTTAATGCGTTGATAATCTAATTTTTTTTGATCCAATTCTTCTTTATGTTTTCGGAGGATATCAAAATCGGCATCATGTTTTGTCATCCATTCATTTTGCCAATTACTTCTTTTTTCTTGCAACTTTAATCTATTATAATCACGAATTAATTGCTTTCTTCGTTCAATATCTTCACTAGTCTGCATAGAAGTTGCGACATGCGGTAAGGCCTGTTTTTCTTGCAAAGAGAACTGATGGATACGACGATCTAACTCATCATATTCAAATGCACGGGTTAAAACCGCCGGGGTAAACCCAACGCCAGAAATAATTTTTTCAGTATTTGTTGTTAATCTTCTCACTTCGCGCTCTAATTGTTCTTTTTGGATTAATAACTCATCACGGCGATCACTAATTGAACCATAATAACCATCATTATGGATGAGTAAATTCAACGTGTGAATTTTTTCATCAAATTCCGCAAAGAATGGTTCAAAAAGTGGATCAAGACGTAAAATATCAACATCATTATACCCATCAATGTCCTTAAAGACGTTATATAGGGTTGGCTTAAGTTTTAATTTAATTTCCCATAATCTTTTGTTTGTCCTATCTGGGGCAGTTTTGAGGTGGTCGAGAACAGAAACCCTTTTTGTAAGAAATGTTTTATTACTCGGTTGATTTGCCCAATAGTCCCATTCATCCCGTTCAGCTAATTCAATTTCTAATTCATCATCGCTTTTCATCGAATTACCGCCATTCCAAAAATCTCTTTCTTCAGGTTCCAAGTTAGGATCATCCACGTTCGAAAAAGTAAACATTCTATGATAAATAACATCAGTATAACGTTTAGGTTCATATTGAAACAGCACTGGGATCATTGCAGGATCCATTTTGAGCATAAATTTTAATGGGATTTCAAAATCACCAGGGTTGGACAAAATTGGTATCCCGCCGGCAGTCGTCGTGAAGACCTCATCTTGTACTTTAACGCTTCTACCATGTTTATCCTTTTCCCATAATTCACGATATTTGGGATTACTCTGATCAGCATTAACACCGGCTAATTGGTCCTCTGGGATGTATTGTGACAATGTATCTAAGATCCATTCGCGAGTATTCCATAATTGTGGCACCAAACGAGAGTGATATAGTTTTAGTACATCAGCACCATGGCGCTCAATCAAAATGGTCTCAAATTCTGTCATTAATTTTTCCCAATAACGTGGATTACCTTGAGTTCTGTGGCGTAGATAAAATTCCTGTGCTTCATTACTTAAATGAATAAGTTCAGATTTTGCATTTTCAGCACCTTCGCGAGCAAGAACATCAATTGACCTCAATTCATCTTCAAGTTGATAAAGAGCAGATTTTGTGACATCAATATGTTGTTGGATATTATCAGTTAAATAAGCGGCAGAATCAATACGAGACATATTATTATCATGTGCAACTTGATGGAGTTGAAGTAATGCATTGAATGATTTTGCAATACGTTCATTGCGTTCAATAGCGACATCAATTTTATTAATTTCATCATCGGTTAAAATTTCTGGGATTGATGTCATGTTTGATTTGAACGCGGTTAATAAAATACCAGGTACTTCTCTTTCATCGGTAATAGTACGTAAAAAATGGATCAAAACTTCATCGTCTTTAACCGGCATTGGGATTAATTTTGATGGGTTATGTTCATCAAGTAGTTTTAATTGTTCATGAAACATTGCCATTAAATAATAATGTTCATTTTCCCAATCCGTCCCTAACGATAATCGTAATAATTCCTGTTCTTCATCCATTCTTTCAACAATTAATTCACGTTGTTGCTCATAAGCTTGTTGATGCAGAGCGTACTCATCAAAAACGCGTTGTTGCGATTTTAAATATTCACGGGTATCTTTTTCAATTATGAAACGGACATCGCTATCAACTGTGCGAATATAATCGCGTGAAAAATCTTGTAATTTTTGAATCAATTCTTGGCGAACGAGAGCAATATCTAAAGTTTTTCGATTAAATTCACGCACAATTCTTAACACACCGGAAAGATCTTGATGTTTCATATATTTTTCATAATCTTCAAGCATTAAATCTTGACGTTTTTTTTTCAACAGTGGTAGTTCCAAATGTGGACGAATCCTTTCTAAATGGAGTTGAAATCTCTTTGGGTTATATAAAATATCAACAATAGTTTGCTGTCTAACCAAATTTTTCGCAATTTTATCCTTTAATTTTTTCAACGCGGGGATTAATTGATCATTTGGTAGGCCCTGTTCGGAAGGGAGTAATGCGTCGATTGGGTTGTTCCTATAAGTACGATTATGCTGTTCTAATTCCAAAAGTTCAACTAATAATGACATCGCAAACCCGTGATGGATATTATCAATCCCCATCCAATTTGTAAAGACTGGGACTAATGCCTTTTTACGCGGGTCAATCATAGAAATGATTTGATGGGCGATATCACGACCTTGTTGGCGATTTGCAGAATGAGGACGGAAATCATTGAGTTTAACCTCAGCAAGTTTTGATGTTAATTGCCATGGATCAAAAGTCATGTCATGTTCAATAATCGTTTTAGGTTCCATCATTGCGGTACGTAAAGCATGTGGGCGAATTTTATGATTAGGATGAGTACGATTCCAAGAATCTAAACGGCGGAAGATTAAATCTTGCTGTTTTGCGTTGAAAATAATATCTTTTTCTTGGGAAAGAGAAATTGAATCTTTTTTGGTTGGTTTTAATTTCATATTTAATCTATCAACTTTTGGACGTGAGGGGGAATATAGTTCCAAATCAGTATCAGTTTCAATTGAGGACAATGGTAAACCAGTCTGTCGGTCAATTTCAAGGAAGGTGACGTTATTGGTTGTATAATCCAAATTGAGCAACATTTTTTCTTGTTTTTTTAATAAATCTTGTTCTTTCATTAACAACTCATACTTTCTCGTAGTAATTGCATCACTATCAGCAGAAATACGAATAAATTGATCCAACAAAGGATCTTCCGAGGCTACATCTTCAAGCAAATCAGATAATAAAGCTCTAATATTTTGATCAAATAATGGTTCTGGTGGTTTCATCGGTCTTCTCAGTTTTGCGCTCCGAATCCCTTCCAATTCATCACCAAAAATGAGCTTTGATTCATTAATATGGTCAATGTGGGTCTCAAAAAGGTCAATTCTATCTTGGATTTGTCTCAAATGAGGCGATAATGGTTCAACATTTTCAATACTACGTTTGCGACGCATACGGGATAATACCATTTCTTCAAGTGTTTGATAACCTTCGAATTCAGTAAGGTCACCCTCAAGGGGCTCAATAAGGTGTTGAGATGATGGGAGATCGGTCGGGCCAAGGATATGTTGCATAGCATTCCATTGATTAAATGAATCTGGATGGGATAACCCAGAACGGAGTTTTGCGGCAAAATAACCAGGAGCGGGAGCATAAACATCACTTTTGGTTAAGGCAGTTTTGATACGATTTGTACCTTTTTGGGATAATTTTTTTAATAATCTTGCTTGCGAAACTGATCTTGGTAAATCAAAAGGTTCTGTTGGCCTAAACGCTTCTTGCATTAATTGATCCAAAATTTGCTTTTCATTATGCGGTAAAGAGCGCTTAGGGTGGTCAGAATACTTAATTAATGGCTTCCAAGGGGTCCAATTAATTTCTGGTTCACTAAGATCATCATCTTCATCTTCATAAAAGTCATAATTTAACGGGAAAACAACAGAAACAGCCCCGTCTGGGGAAAGGCGAGGAGTACGTGAATGTAATTCACGCTTATAACGAAGATATTCAGGCGAAATTTGGCGCCATTTTTTGACATTATTAAACTGTTCAAGGGCTTCTTCACGAGACATTGGTTCGGGTAAATGTTTCATAAGGTTTTCATAAACTTCAAATATATGAGGCTTCTCTGCCCTAACCGCTTCAATAGCCTTTTCATCTTTAACAAACTCATCAAATGTCATGAAAGTTTTCCCAGTTTCAAAATCTTCTTCCGGGGTATCAAACGCGGTAAATGCATCAATAAGAATCATTTCATGCAATCTGGCTTGTTCAGGAGTACGAGATGAGCGATCTTCGGGGAACTCCCCCTTTATGAATTTATCGAAAGGGAGCTCAACAGGACGTAAATCATCGAATTCGGGAGTATCAATAATATCCATTTCATGCCATTTGTCATC
>Ga0256897_1000335_pt1 | contig 10816 bp, 10 predicted proteins | sample MC6MC0670MT_FD_186336 | JGI IMG/M metagenome (GOLD analysis project Ga0256897, IMG submission 186336) | Metatranscriptome of enriched soil aggregate microbial communities from Iowa State University, Ames, United States - MC6-MC0670-MT... | ecosystem: Environmental > Terrestrial > Soil >... | reverse complement strand
GTTGTCTACTACACCCGAGCCTGAGGAGGACGTCCACTACGGTAGCTACGGCTTGGACCAGTGCGTGGCCTTGGTACGGGATGCCCTGGACCGGGGCAAGGAGCGTTACCGGGCCGCCGGTCTGGATGACCTTGGGCCGGACTGGGTGGTGGGGGAGGGCTCGGCCTTGTCCATGATCGACACCGTCCCGCCCCGCGGCCACTTCGCCCACACCCGGGTGAGCCTGGAAGCGGATGGAAGGTTCGCCGTCGACGTCGGTACTGCGGAATTCGGGAACGGCACCACCACTGTGCACGCGCAGTTGGCGGCCACAGCGCTGGCTACCTCAGCGTCCAAGGTGACTGTGCGCCAGTCCGATACCGACCTCGTGGAGCACGACACCGGTGCCTTCGGGTCCGCAGGAACGGTGGTTGCCGGCAAAGCGACCCTGGGTGCGGCGCTGGAATTGGCTACCCGCATCCAGACCGTCGCGGCCTCGCTCACAGGGGTGGCGCTGACGGAGTGCCGTTTGGTGGATGGGGCTGTCCAGTGCGGCGACCGGACGGTGCAGCTCACGGAAATCGTCGACGCCGCCCGGCTGCAAGGCGTCCGCCTCGCCACCGACGGAAACTGGGGAGGAACGCCGCGTTCGGTGGCATTCAACGTCCACGGCTTCCGGGTTGCCGTGAACACGGGAACCGGTGAGCTGAGGATCCTGCAGAGCGTGCAGGCCGCCGACGCCGGTGTGGTGGTCAACCCGCGGCAGTGCCGTGGGCAGATCGAGGGCGGAATCGCGCAGGCCCTCGGTGCGGTGCTGTACGAGGAAGTTAAAGTGGACGACGCCGGTCGGGTCACCACGGATATCCTGCGGCAGTATCACATTCCCTCGTTCGCGGACGTGCCCAGGAGCGAGGTCTATTTCGCCAAAACCAACGACAGCACTGGCCCACTTGGCGCCAAGTCCATGAGCGAGAGTCCGTTCAACCCGGTGGCACCGGCGCTGGCCAACGCCATCCGCAACGCAACGGGGATCCGTTTCGCTGAGCTGCCCATCGCCCGGGACAAGATCTACCTGGCGCTCCGCGATCGGACCTTGATCCGCAACTAACCCAACCCCACTCAGCCCGCTAGAGGGAGAGCTCCATGAAGACGCTGTTCGGGTCCAGGGTGTAATCCGCGAACGGCGGGCATTCGGTGAACCCATGCCGCTCGTATAGTCGCCGCGCCGGAGCGAAGTAGTCCTCGGTGCCGGTTTCCAGGCTGAGCCTTTCGTATCCGCGTCGGCCGGCTTCCTTGACGATGTGTTCAAGCATGCGGGTTGCCACGCCACGTCCCCGGGCATTGGCCGTGGTGCGCATCGACTTGATCTCGGCATGCCCCGGGGACAACGCCTTCAGCGCCCCGCATCCGAGCAGGACACCGTCCTCGCGGGCAGTCCAGAAAGTGATCGCGTCGTGCGACAACGCCGAGTGGTCCAATGCGTGCACGCTTTCTGCGGGCGAGGTGGCGAACATGTCGGCCAGGTGTTCGCTGAGGAGCTTGTGGACATCAGGGCGCGCTGGATCGTCAATCTCGATGCTGATCATGCACCCTAATTTACCCGCCGCTATCCGTCCAAAAGATGCAGCTGATCCTTGGTGTCCAGGTCTTCACCTGAGCAAAGGTCGCTGCAATCCACCAGGTCCACCAGGCCGGGATGTGCCTTGAGGAAGGACCGCGCGCCCGTGTCGCCATTGGCGGCCGCGGCCGCTTCGGCTCGAAGCCCGACGTCGAAAATCACCGGGTGCCTGCGCTTCAGCCTCCCTGACTCATCAGGGTAGGCGGCGGCGGTGACCCGCCCTGGACGATGGCCGCCCAGCAACCTGCTGACCGCCGTCGGGGTTAATCCGGGCTGGTCCACCAAAGCCACCATGATGTTGTTTCCCGGTGCGGCGGCGTCGATGCCTGCACGGAAGGACCCGGCCATCCCTTTGGCCCAATTCTGATTCTCAACCACGGTATGTCCGCCCAGTTCGGTGTTGTTCCGAACGTGGTCGGCCTCGGCTCCGAGTACCACCACCACCTCGCTGCAACCACCGTCGAAAAGCGTGTCGGCGAGTACTTCCACCAGCGTGCGCCCGCGGAAGGGCAGCAGCGCCTTGGGGCCGCGCCCCAGGCGGGTGCCAGCGCCCGCAGCGAGCAGGACGCCCGTGGTGGGCGTGCCGGATTGAGTCATATCCTCACCATACGCGCGGCGTTGCATGCGGTCTCTAGCTCCTTGTGGGCTTTCCATTTGATCTACCAATATCGGTTTCAAACTACTGATGAGTAGGGCTTTTGGCCCCGCGAAATGGCCGTTATGGTCGATGAGGGAGTTATGAAGTCAGCTCGAGGACGCAACGACGCGTTAAGGGACAGGGGAAAATGGCGGGTAGTTTCGAGATTCTCAAGGCAGGTACTGATTCATTCCGATTCCGGCTCACAGCCGACGACGGCACGGTGGTGGCAGTGTCGCCTCAATTTCCGAACCTGAAGGCCGTTGTGGCCGGTATCAACGCCGTTCGCGAGAATGCGGCCACAGGTTTCGTCGTCGACCGGAGGAATCTGGGCACCTGACCTACCCGGCACCGCGAGGTGCAGCTGAACGACAAATGGCGGCAGTGTTCAACACGAACACTGCCGCCATTTGTTGTTGTTGGGGCTTAGGCGTCGCCGCCCGCTCCGCCGGTGGTGCCGGCGTTCACGTCGAGCAGCTTGTAGCGGTCAATGGCGTACGACGGCGCGCCCTCCTCAACCTCGCCCCTCGCCGCCAGCATCTGCAGGGTTTTGGCGACGATGGAGTGGGTGTCGTTTTTGAAGTAGCGGCGTGCGGCTTGGCGGGTGTCGGAGAAGCCGAAGCCGTCTGCTCCGAGGGAGGCGAAGTCGTTGGGGATGTATTGGCGGATTTGGTCGGGGACGGCTTTCATGTAGTCGGTGACGGCGATGACGGGCCCGGTTTTGCCTGCGAGTTGTTCGGTGATGAAGGGGGTGGGTGCGGGTTGGCCGGGGTTGAGGAAGGCGTGTTCTTCGGCGGCGAGTCCGTCGCGTCGGAGTTCGTTCCAGGAGGTCACGGACCAGACGTCGGCTGCGACTCCCCAGTCTTCGTTGAGGATCCGTGCGGCTTCCAGGGCCCAGGGCACGGAGACGCCGGAGGCGAGGATCTGCGCGGTGGGCCGGTTGTTATCGCCCTCGGGGGCGTCGGCGAGGTGGTAGATGCCCTTGATCAGTGCGTTGGTGTCGAGGTTTTCCGGTTCCGCGGGTTGGGTGATGGGTTCGTTGTAGACGGTGAGGTAGTACATCACGTTTTTATCTGACGCAGTTCTGGTTCCTTGCGCGTCAGCGTCGGGTCCGTACATTTGTTCGAGTCCGTGGCGGATGATGTGGCCGATTTCGTAGCCGTAGGCGGGGTCGTAGGTGCGTACGGCGGGGTTGGTGGAGGCCAGGATGGGGGAGTGCCCGTCGGCGTGTTGGAGTCCTTCGCCGGTGAGGGTGGTCCGTCCTGCGGTCGCGCCGATGATGAACCCGCGGGTCATTTGGTCTGCTGCGGCCCAGAACGAGTCCCCGGTGCGTTGGAAGCCGAACATGGAGTAGAACACGTAGATCGGGACCAGGGGTTCGCCGTGGGTGGCGTAGGAGGTTCCGGCGGCGGTGAACGCTGCGACGGCTCCGGCTTCGTTGATGCCGGGGTGGATCAGTTGTCCGGCGGGTGATTCTTTGTAGGCCAGGACGAGGTCGCGGTCCACGGAGAGGTAGTTCTGGCCTTTGGGGTTGTAGATTTTCGCGGTCGGGAAGAACGCGTCCATCCCGAAGGTCCGGGATTCGTCCGGGACCACGGGCACGAACCGGGCGCCGAAGTTTTTGTCGCGCATGAGGTCTTTGAGGAGCCTCACGAAGGCCATGGTGGTCGCGGCTTGTTGTTTCCCGGATCCGCGTTTGGCGACCTCGTAGGACTTCGCGTCCGGGAGGGTCACGGGGGTGTGGGTGCGGCGCCGTTCGGGTACGAACCCGCCCAGTTCGGCGCGGCGTTCCATGAGGTATTTGATTTCCGGGGCGTCCATGCCGGGGTGGTAGTACGGGGGCCGGTAGAGGTCCGCGTCGAGTTGTTCGTCCGTGATGGGGATCCGGAGGTGGTCACGGAAGGCTTTGAGGTCTTCCATGGTCAGTTTCTTCATTTGGTGGGTCGCGTTGCGGCCCTCGAAGTGCGGGCCCAGGCCGTAGCCCTTGACGGTTTTGGCCAGGATCACGGTGGGTTTGCCCTTGAACTCGGTCGCTGCCTTATAGGCGGCGTAGACCTTGCGGTAGTCGTGACCGCCGCGTTTGAGGCCCCAGATCTGTTCGTCGTTCAGGTCCGCGACCATGTCCTTGGTGGCCGGGTTCTTCCCGAAGAAGTGTTCCCGCACGAACCCGCCGGACTCGGCCTTGTAGGTCTGGTAGTCCCCATCGGGGGTTTCGTTCATGATTTTCACCAACGCCCCGTCGGTGTCGGCCTCGAGCAGGGAGTCCCACTCACGGCCCCAGACGACCTTGATCACGTTCCAGCCCGCGCCGCGGAAGAACGCTTCGAGTTCCTGCATGATCTTGCCGTTACCGCGGACCGGTCCGTCCAGGCGCTGGAGGTTGCAGTTGACCACGAAGTTCAGGTTGTCCAGGTTCTCGTTCGCGGCGAGCTGGAGCAAACCACGGGACTCGGGCTCGTCCATTTCCCCGTCACCAAGGAACGCCCAGACCTGCTGGTCGGAGGTGTCTTTGATCCCACGGTTCTGCAGGTACCGGTTGGACTGGGCCTGGTAGATCGCGTTCATCGGGCCGATACCCATCGACACGGTCGGGAACTCCCAGAAGTCCGGCATCAGGCGCGGGTGCGGGTACGAGGACAACGCGTGCCCGGCCTTGGACTTCTCCTGCCGGAACCCGTCCAGATCCTCTTCAGTGAGGCGGCCTTCCATGAACGCCCGGGCGTACATCCCCGGCGAGGCGTGGCCCTGGAAGAACACCTGGTCACCGCCGGAGGGGTGGTCCTTGCCGCGGAAGAAGTGGTTAAAGCCCACCTCGTACAGGGTCGCGGCACCGGCATACGTGGAGATATGCCCGCCCACACCAATATCGGCCCGCTGCGCACGGTGAACCATCACGGCCGCGTTCCAGCGCATATACGCCCGGTACCGGCGCTCGAACTCCTCGTTCCCCGGGAACTCAGCTTCCTGGTCCACCGGGATCGTGTTCACGTAATCAGTGGTCGTCACCATCGGCACACCCACCGACCGGGCACCAGCACGCTGCAACAACGAACGCATAATGAACTGCGCACGCTCAGTACCCTGCTCGGCGATCAACGCATCAAGGGACTCAATCCACTCCGCAGTCTCTTCCGGATCACGATCAGGCAGCTGGGCAGTCAACCCGCTGAGGATGTGTGAGGTCTCTTCTCCTACAGACACGTCCAACCTTCCTTTAGGCGCATTCATCGGCGCCTCAGGTCTGGCAGGGTAACTGCCCGTCGTGAACGCGTCGTGTGCGACATTTCGGTTTCAACAGCCCGGTCCGATGCGCCGGGCAGGTCTTGTGAGCGCTTGGCTGCCCAGTAGAATTCTTTGGGGCGATCGCCCTGCAGCCATAGCGCTCATGGCCACTCTAGCTTTCACTGCGCCGGGATGCGTAGCCACAGGCCCCGGGGGGCGTTGTATGTCACACCCGCAGGGCCTCCGTGACGGAAACCACGCCGTTGTCGTGGCCTCGAAACGCCCCCGGTAGTGCGGAATGTGGCCCCGGGCAGGGACAATGGCTTGAAGCACACGCCCAAAGGGTGTTGGCTGTTAGTAATGGAAGTCACTTCAAAAGGAGGAAACGTGAGCGAGGCCGACGCCGCCACATCGGTAAATGTGGCGGAACGAATGGGTTTCAAAGATGGGGATCTGATTCAGGAGCGCGGCTACGACGACGACGTCGACTTCGACTTGCGTGACGACATCGAAGATGTCACGGGATCCGAACTGTTGGATGAAGACGATCATGACGTAGTGGATGCCGTTGTCTTCTGGTGGCGCGATGGCGACGGTGATCTTGTTGATGCCCTCATGGATTCGCTCACCACCTTGAAGGAAGGTGGAGTTGTTTGGGTCCTGACGCCCAAGTCAGGTCGTGACGGCTACGTTTCCCCGGCCGACATCCAGGACGCAGCTCCGACATCCGGGTTGCACCTGACCACCTCCGCCGGTGTGTCCAAGGACTGGAGTGCCACGCGCCTGGTGCCGAAGAAGAACAAGTGACCGAAGCCCAACTGGCGCCGGCCCAGATGACGGCGCCAGCCGTTGGTGATTCTGCGCCGGAGTTTGAATTGGTCAATCAATACGGGGAACCGGTTCGATTGTCCGATTACCGTGGCCGGAACGTTGTTGTAGTCTTTTTCCCTTTCGCTTTCTCGGGCATTTGCACGGGGGAGTTGTGTGAGATCCGCGACAACATCGCTGCCTTCGACGATGCGAACGCCACCGTCTTGGCCATTTCCGTGGACAGTAAGTTTTCCCAGCGGGCGTATGCCCAAAGCGAGGGCTTCGGGTTCGACCTCCTCGCCGATTTCTGGCCTCACGGTGCCGTTGCCCAGGCATACGGCGTGTTCGACGCCGACAGTGGGATGGCGCTGAGGGGAACATTCATAATCGACGCCGGCGGCACCATCCGATACGCGGTTGTCAATCCAAGGGGCCAAGCCCGTGACTTCGCCGAATACCGCCGCGCCATGGCGGACTTGGTTGGGCATTCGTCATGAGCCACGTCCGGCCAGGGGTGGGCATGACTGGCTTTGCCAGCATGGACCCTGAGCCAGCCGTCCAGCTCCAACCAGGTGAGTTGGAGGCGGTGTCGGAGGCACGGCACTTCCTGGACGGCAAGCCGTTGGCTGTCCTTACGGGCGCCGGCCTGAGCACGGATTCAGGTATCCCTGATTATCGGGGACCCGGTTCCGCGCCGCGGAACCCCATGACCTACCAGGAGTTCATCGGCAGTGCCTCCAACCGTCGCCGCTACTGGGCCCGCAACCACATAGGTTGGTCCCATCTCCGGCATGCCGACCCGAACGCCGGACACGCCGCCATCGCGCTGATGGAGAAGCGGGGACTTCTTACGGGCCTCATCACCCAGAACGTGGACCGGCTCCATGAGGACGCCGGAAGCGTCAACGTGGTGGATTTGCACGGGCGGTTCGATCAGGTCATCTGCCTCGACAACGGGCACATTTTCAGCAGGCAGCTGATCGCGGCCATTCTCGAGGAGATCAACCCGGGCTTCCTGGAAGCCGCACTGGATTCCGGGGTGGTGGAAATGGCTCCGGACGCCGATGCCACGGTGGAAGATCCTGAACTTATCACCTCGTTTGTGGTGGCCGTTTGTCCCATCTGCGGCGGGACGCTGAAGCCGAACTTCGTCTATTTCGGCGAGAACGTCCCTAAGGACCGCGTGGCACGCGCTTATGGAATGGTGGACGACGCCGATGCCCTCCTGGTGGCGGGGTCGTCGCTGACGGTGCAGAGCGGCCTTCGCTTCGTCCGTCACGCCGCAAAAGCCGGCAAGCCCGTGGTCATCATCAATAGAGGTCCCACCCGCGGCGATACCCTTGCTACGGTGAAACTCGACCTCGGAGTGAGCGGCGCTTTGGACTACTTGGCACGGACGCTGCCCGACATTTCGGGAACTCCAAGGCCGATTGGTGTTTCCGGCACATAATCATGTAGAGTCATTGTTCGTTGGTTGAAGCGCTGAGGAACTGAAAAGGTCCACAGGAAGCGTTGAAACCGCGTTTTGGGTCTTTAGCTCAGCTGGTAGAGCGCCACGTTTACACCGTGGATGTCATCGGTTCGATCCCGGTAGGACCCACCAAGCAACCCCGCCACGTCGTATCAGCATGTACGACGGCGGGGTTTTTGTTGTCCCAGCCGGGCCCGCAAGGCCTGACATGCAGGTGCCTAAATTGTCAGTGGCGTTCCCTAGGGTTTCGGACATGGAATCTGTTGACATCCGGACCACCGTCCAAGGCGCTCCCGTGGTGGTCCTGCGGGGTGGCCGCGAGTGGGACGTGGTGGCAGAGCCCGTCCGCTGGTTCGAGAGGGTCTCGTGGTGGGAACAGTCCAGGCGCATGCCCCGTGGGCACGGCCGGGTGGATGTCGAAATCTGGCAAGTCCAGGTGGATCCGGGAACGGGACCCCACTCCGGTGCGCTGACGTGGGAACTTGTGCGGGATGGCGATGCTGGGGGTTGGTACCTCCGCGGCGAGGAAGCGTTGGCTGCCTGAACCCGTGGGTTAAATGGATGAGCTCTCCACCACGACTATTGGGGGATGCCGCGGTGGAGAGCTCGAGAATGAATATACAGCGAACTTTTGGGTTTGGAAAGCGAGGCTACTGGCGCGGGCTTAAGGTGTCGTCAGGGCGGGCCGCCACGCTCCAAACGGTGAGACACTATGATGAGTAGTGTTCAGCTGAATGAACAGCTAGAACTTTCATGACGAAGGAGAATCGTGGCAGATTCCCGCTCTACCCGCTCGGAGGGGCTGGGCGCGTCGTCGCCGGCTCCTGCCGTCACCCGTGCTGCCGCTGTGCTTGAGGCACTTGCCGGCTCGCCATCAGGGCGCCTGACCCTGAGTGACCTCTCGAGGGAACTTGGTATCCCCAAGTCCTCCACCTCCAATCTGCTCCTCGCGCTGGAGGAATCGCGCCTCATTACCCGCCAGGGGGCTGACTTCGCGCTGGGCCGGAAGCTGGTGGAGCTGGGTGCGGCGTATTTGAGCCGTCTGGACGAGGTGCAGGAGTTCTACAAGTATTGCGAGCAGGCTCCCACTCTTTCCGGTGAGACCGTCAGGATCGCCATGCTCGATGGCGACCACGTTATTTACCTTGCGCGATATGAAGGCCATCCAGCCGTGCGGCTGACGTCGAACATCGGCGACAAGATGCCGGTATCCCTGTGCAGCGTCGGCAAAGCCTTGTTGGCCCAGTTGCATGACCACGATATTGACGCGATGTTCCCCGATGGCATGTCGCTGCCTGTCATGACTGCGAACTCGCTGCGCACGGCCGAGGAGCTGAAGGCGCAGATTTCGACCATCCGAACCCAAGGATTCGCCTTCGAGGACGAGGAGTCCACGGTGGGGGTCGTCTGCTTGGCGGTGCCCGTACCCACCCATGGGGCCCACGGCCCCAGCCTAGGCCTCTCTGTAACCGCCCTGAAGGCGACGTATTCGGAGGAACAGGGCGCCCTGATGGTGAAGGAACTCAAGGAATTGGCCCGGTCCTTGGGCAACCCTATGGGATAGCGGTTATAAATCTGATTTTAGTCTTGGCAACATGTTCATCACGCTGTACGCTGTTCAACATAGTGATCTTGGCGGTGATGCCATCACTATCTCGCTGGGCCAACGGGGGCCTGGGGTGATTTTGAGGGAGTGCTTGTGACAACTCGTACTAAGACAAAGTTCGCGGCGGAAGCCGACGAAGCCGTCGTCGAACCGGAGCAGCTTCGGCGGGCGACGTTGGCCAGCTCTGTAGGTTCCGCTCTGGAGTACTACGATTTCTACATTTATGGCCTGGCTTCTGCGCTGATCTTCGGGCCGCTGTTTTTCGCGCCTCTCGGTCCGGATGGGGCACTGATCGCATCGTTCGCTACGTATGGCGTTGGCTTTGCGGCACGGCCGTTTGGCGGCCTGATCTTCGGTTACATTGGTGACCGGTTCGGCCGGAAGATGGTCCTGATCCTGACCATTGCGTTGATGGGAACGGCGAGCTTCGCCATCGGACTCCTCCCCACCTTCGAGCAGGCAGGGATGCTCGGTGCGGTTCTGCTCGTCACCCTCCGCATCGTCCAGGGGCTCGGCGCCGGTGCCGAGCAGGCCGGCGCAACCACGCTGATATCGGAAGTGGCACCGCGCCGCCGTCGTGGTTTCTTCGCTTCCTTGCCATTCGTCGGAATCCAGCTCGGCACCCTCCTGGGCGCGGGAACGTTCGCCCTCATCGCCATGGCGGATAAGTCCGTCCTGCAAGGCTGGTTGTGGCGCGTGCCCTTCCTGGCCAGCTTTATCCTGATCGTCATCGCGATTTTCATCCGGCTCAAGCTCAAGGAGACGCCAGCGTTCCAGGAGTTGGAAAAGCACAAGAACGTGGTCAAGAACCCGATCAGTGCCCTATGGAAGCACTCCAGGAAGAACGTGCTGATTGGCATTGGCCTGCGGATGGGCGAAAACGGAAACTCGTCCATCTATTCGGCACTTCTGGTTTCGTTCATGAGCATGCCCGCGGGCGTCTTTGCTGGAAACAATTCCATTGGTCCGGTCGGCCTGCTGATTGCGGCTGGTTTCGCGGCAGTCCTCGTTGTGACCTTCGGGGCGCTTTCGGACAAGTATGGCCGGGTGCCGATCTACCGCTACGGTGCGCTGTTCCAAGCCATTATTGCCGTGCCGGCCTTCTACCTGGTGACGTTGGGCAACGTCACGCTGGTATGGGTGGTCATGGCTGTGGGTATCGCCATTGGCGTTCAGTCGATGCTCGGCCCGCAGTGCCCACTCCTCCCGGAACTCTTTGGCTCGCAGTACCGCTTTACGGGCGTGGCGATGAGCCGTGAGATCTCAGCCGTCCTGGCAGGCGGGCTGGCACCCCTGCTCGGTGCGCTGATGCTGGCCGCCACGAACCACTCGTGGCTGGTGCTGGCCATCTACTCCCTGGTCCTGGCGTTGATTTCCTTTGTAACAACCTTCTTCACCCCGGAGACGGCCGGTCGCGACCTCGTCAGCACCGAAGACGCACGGTAGCTTCCGGAGTAGGTACACACAACGCAC
>Ga0256897_1000331_pt1 | contig 10847 bp, 5 predicted proteins | sample MC6MC0670MT_FD_186336 | JGI IMG/M metagenome (GOLD analysis project Ga0256897, IMG submission 186336) | Metatranscriptome of enriched soil aggregate microbial communities from Iowa State University, Ames, United States - MC6-MC0670-MT... | ecosystem: Environmental > Terrestrial > Soil >... | reverse complement strand
TGGGTTTATGTATTGAAACAAAAATAAAAAATTTTAAAAAATTAAAGTTAAAAAAAAATTATATAAAAATAATAAAATCAATGTATAATAGTTTTTTTTATTTAAATAACTTTTTAATTAAAAAAATTAACCTTAAAAATAACACAATTAATTATAATTTTTATATAAATTTTAAAAGTATATTAATGAGTTTAAATATTTTAAATAAAAATCTAATTAGTTTACACGTAAAAAATTTTAAATTTAATCATAATAATATAATTAAAAATTTTAGTAAACTAATTTATAAAAAATTATTCTTTATAAAAAGCATACTTTATTTTATAAAAAAATGTTTATTTATAAAAAATTTAACATATAAATTTTTTAATAATTTGAAATTAAGTGAAAATAATAATAATAAGTTAATTAAAAATAAATTAATACTAAATTTTTTTAAAATTAGTAAAAATTTTATAAAATTTTATAAAAGACTATATTTTAAATATTTTATAAAATTTTTTTTAAAAAATAAAAGTAATAAATTTTTTAAACCAAACCCATTAAATAACCCATTATCTTTAATTTTATTAAAATTTAAAAAAACGATATTAAATAACAATTACTATAATAATATAAAAATAATAAAATTGTTTAATATAACTTTAAAAAAAAATACAACAGTTATTAATAATAAATTATATTATCGGGGTGTTTCAAAAAAAAATTATAATTTAATAAGTTATAAAAAAAATTTAAAACAAAATTTTTATATGAATAGAATTATAAATAAAAAAAAAATTAAAAATACATATATATACAAAAAAAATAATATTTTTTTTTTAAAACAAAATGATTATAAGTTTAAAAAAAATAAATACACAACAGTTTTTAAAACATTAAGTAGTAGTTATTTGGAAAATATTAATAGTTTATCAAAATTAAATAAAAATAATTCTAATTTTTTATCTAATTTTTTATTATCTAGCTTCGGATTTTATAAAAATGCTGGATTTGGGGTTGACGCAACACAACCTAACACCAATAAATTATCAAATATTGAAGATTATTTAAAATTGGGTAATTTTAATTATAATTTGATTAATTTTCACTTAGGAAGTAAACGTGGTGGGGTAGGTGATTCTAGTCACTGGTCTTCTGGTACTGAATTTTTAAATGAACAATTTAGAAGAATATTTTCACCATTTAATTCTAAATATATAATTTCTAATAATGGTGTTAAAAATAACAAATTTATGTATGGTGGTGAATTCGAATCTCAACATACTGATAAAGATTTTATTTTAAAAAAAAATAATAAAAAAAGATTAAAACCAGACAGTATATATAATAAAATGCGTTTCCCATCTCAAAATTCGGCTGAATTTTATGCTAACATGATGTCTGATATTGATGAACCTATAGATAAATTTTATGATAAAAAAAGAAAAAAAAAACCTGACCTATTTTCATACATAGATTGAGGGTTTAATACTGATCACGATAACATAAATTCTGATATTAACTTTATAAATTCAGACCCATTCACAGCTGACATTCAAAGAGATCCGAGTACAGAATCTGTATATTTAGATATTATACATAATGAATATGCTAAAGAGTTGAGAGAATTTCCCGAAGAAATTGTTGATTGAACAGTTAGTGATTTTTATACAGAATTGTTAAATAACGAAGAAATTACAGATCTTCCAAATTCTACAAATGAATCTGAATTATATTCAATAGATTCTAGTAATTCCATTAGCGATTTTTACATTGGTTCAGACGATGATTCTAACTTAGGAGTTAAAACATTATTTATTTCTGAAGAAATGAGTACAGATTATAACGATTTTAATATTCAAAATGGTGATGTTAATAAAAAAAAAAAGTTTAATTTTTTTAATGATATTTTTAAAATTCAAGAACTTGATTCAACAATAAAGCCACAAAATAACGTTGATTATGATTTTTTTGCAAGCCCAAACTCTATTACCAATTCAGTTGATAATAAATTTTCAGATTATTTAGAAAAATCTTATTATGATTCGGATAGAAGTTTAAAATTAAATGGACTATCTTGATCTGATAGTAATAAAATTGAATTAGAAGACAATAGTAGAGAGATTGAGAGTTTATTTAGACAATCAAAATACTTAGAATCGTACAGATTTGAATCAGTGCTTGATGAATTTTTAATTGAATTAAATATTAAAAATAACTTAGGTTTGCAGTTAAATTTAGCAGACGCTTTACCTATAACGTCTATAAATCACAGTCCATCTTTTAAAAAAATATTGTTTTTTAAGACAAAATATTTAAAATACTATAGAGGTTTTATGTTAGATTTAGGCTTTGAAAATTATATGTTTTAATATTTTGATTAAAAAATAAAATATATTATTAATAATTTTAATAAGTTATATTTTATATTAAAAAAATTAATATAAGATTAACAGGCATATGTAACTTTATATATTATAATATATAAAAATATTTATTATATTTTTTAAATAAAATTTATTTAAAAATAAAATAAATTGGTATAGTATCTTATTACGTAATTAACGTTAATAAGGGGTGGGATGGGGGTTACTATACACTATTTATTATGTTATAAAAAAATTTATTTATAATTAAATCTAATAAAAAAATAAATTTTAAAAAATTATATATACTCAAAAATATAAATATATAAATAAAAATATATTGAAAAATAAAATAAAACTACTTAAAGTATTAAACTCTTACACAGCTTTAAGGACTTATAAATTAAATTTTGGACCACAACATCCTGCAGCCCACGGAGTTTTAAGATTAGTTTTAGAATTAAGTGGGGAAGTAGTACTTAATGCAGACCCTCACATAGGATTTTTACACAGGGGAACAGAAAAATTAATTGAAAATAAAATGTATCATCAAAGTATACCATACTTTGATAGACTAGATTATGTTTCAATGATGACGCAAGAACATGCTTATGTTTTAGCTATAGAGAATGCTATGAGAATTAATATACCTAAAAGAGCTCAGTTTATTCGTGTAATATTTTCAGAAATAACTAGAATACTTAACCACCTTATGGCAGTTACTACCCATGCTATGGATGTTGGAGCGTTAACACCATTTTTATGAGGGTTTGAAGAGAGGGAGAAATTAATGAGATTATATGAGAGGGTTTCTGGGGCTAGAATGCATGCAGCATATTTTAGGATAGGCGGAGTTTCTCAAGATTTACCAGGAGGTTTACTTAATAATATATATTATTTTATAAATCAATTTAAATATAGACTTTCTGAAATTATAGAATTGTTGGATAAGGGTAGAATATGAAGACAAAGGTTATTGGGTGTTGGATCTGTTAGTAAAAAGGATGCTATAAATTTGGGACATAGTGGAGTTATGTTAAGATCTACAGGTACATTATCGGATTTAAGGCAAAGCAGCCCGTATGAAAGCTACTCTAGTTTTATTTTTCAAACACCAGTAGGTATATTTGGAGATTCTTATGATAGATATGTTTTGAGAGTTGATGAAATGTTTCAAAGTATATCAATTATTCAACAAGCTATAATAAATATTCCAGAAGGTCCTCACAAAAGTTCAAATAATAAAATAACTCCACCTTTACGAAGAAAAATAATTAAAGATATGGAATCTATGGTACATCATTTTAAATTCTACTCTGAAGGAGTTAAAGTACCAGGTTACGATGGTTATACTGCAATAGAATCACCAAAGGGTGAATTTGGGGTATTTTTAAGTTCAAGCGGTAAAAAAACACCGGAACGTTGTAAAATAAGGGCGGCAGGTTTTTACCACTTATCTTCATTAAATTTTATGACAAATAATCATTTTTTAGCTGATGTTACAACAGTTATAGGAACACAGGATATTGTTTTTGGTGAAATAGATAGATAAAAAATTAGATATTTTATATAAAAATGGCAAAAATTTATTATTACGTTAGTAATCTTTCTGTAATTTTTCATTTAGAAACAGGGGCAGTTTCTCGTCTTTATTTAAATAATAAAAAAAGCATAGGTGCTATGCATTTTAAAAATAAATATTCGCATAATTTCTGAACAGAAATTAGGGGTGGTAAACGTATAGATACATTTGAAGTATTTAAATCTAAATATACTTATTTAGATTTATAAACTTTAAAAAAATATTAATAAAATAAAACTATTTAAATGGTTTTATTTTATTAAACTTAATGAAAGGATTAAAATATTATTAAAAATGACTTACATAAACGACTGTATTGATTATTTAAAAGGTAATACTATACGTTTATATGTAAGAATTAAGGCAAAAACTACTGAAAATTCATGACGTCAAAATATGGGTAAAAAATATCTTAGTCAGTATTATGAAAAAAACGATGCTGAAAGAAAAAATTTAACCAGGTTAGCAAAAGTTTATTTAAGAGATTTTCATAATAAACCAATAAAAAAAGAAGATAAACCCATTAGGATACATGAAAATTATGTAGAAATTTTAAAAAGCCAAAAAAAAATAAATCAAGAAGATTTTATTATTTTAAAAAAACTACAAAAAAAAAATAGAAATGCAATTAGAAGATTTATCTGCAGAGGGTATTGGTAATGATGGTAGTTTTGACTTTGTAAATCCAGCTTCGTTAGAATTTAGAGGAATTTCTGAATTATATAATATGGTTAATGGTGGTTTACTTTTTGTTGTTCTATTTTTATTTGCTCACATAATATACACAATATTTTCATCAATTCGTACATACATAGAAAATTGAGATAAATTTGTAGAAATTGTTAAAACCGAGTACCGTATACTTGATATTTATAGTATTATTGTAGAAGACAAAATAAAAGATTCAGAATACCTTATATTTTTAAACAATAATAAAAAAATTAAAGATTTGAAAGATGGGGAAATTTTTAAAAAAATTATTAATAGCAAAAATAGTTTAGAATTTTCTATTTCAAAATTTTCAAATATATTTTTATGAATTGAGGGTATTTTTTTTTCTGAATCATTTTGAGTTTACTATAGTAAACTTGAGTTTATTTGAACTTTAATACCTTGTTTAATTTTACTATTTATATCTATACCTTCTTTTACTTTAGCTTTAGCATTGGATGAAACACATAAACCAGCTACTTGAATAAAAGTTATAGGAAACCAGTGATATTGAGTTTACGAATACTCAACTTATAGCGAGGATATTGTTTTATACAGTAATATTAATTATGGTTCAGATTTAAATAATAACTCTTTAAGGGTTTTAGAACCAGATATTTCAATAACAATTGTTAATAATAAATTTACAAGATTTTTGATAACATCTTCCGATGTTATACATTGTTGGGCAGTTCCATCTTTAGGTATTAAAATTGATGCGTGTCCAGGTAGAATAAATTCTATAAGCGTTTTACCTACAAAAGTGGGTGTACACTACGGACAATGTAGTGAAATATGCGGGGTTAATCACGGATTTATGCCAATTTGTGTTGAAGTTGTTGCGTAAAAAACAACTTCAACACGTTACTATTGCAATTAACGTAAATTTATTTTAATTTTGTATGCTAATACGATTAATGTCGTTATAAATATTATGATAGTGTTATTAAATAAAATTCTAAAAATTTTATTATAATTTCTGGAATTTTTGGAATATATTAAACTAAAAATAGCAATAAAAATAAAAAGATAAAACCTATTTATAAAATAAATAACATCAATATTAAATTTTTTTTTAACTTTAAACCTATTAAATTTATTTATTAAAAATTTTTGTTTTTCAAAATTATTTAGGTTAATATAAACTATATTTTTTTTAAAATAAGAATTTTTAGGGTAAAATTTTACCGTTAATTTTACACAATGTTTTAAGAATATTAAAAAATTTTTTTTTACAATATTAGTATTATTTTTTTTATTAATTTTACTATTTCTATAGCTTATAAGTAAATTTTCATATAAATATAAATTTTCATATGTCTTATCTATTAATCCAGAAAATTCATTAATTTTTAAATTTTTTATTATCGAATTTTCTATAAAATTATTATTATAGTTAAAATAACTATTATTTTTATGTAAATTAAAATCTTCTATTGGACTATATTTATCCATATTTTCTAAAAAATTAAAATAATTACTATGTAAACCACCTAATTCAAACTTACCATAATTAATTAATTTGTAAAAACTAGAAATTTTAACCGATTTTTCAACATTTTTTTTTAATATATTCTCAAAAAATGTTGAATCTATACCAGAAGATTTTAAACTTTTTGAAATACCTCACAAATTAACTATATTTTTGGTATTTCTAATGTTTAACAATTTTTTATATAAATAATCAAAATTACTGTCAATATTTTTATATGCTTCAAGATAACCTCCCCTAATAGATACTACAGATGGGTTAAAAAATATGGTTTTTGATCCATAATTTTTATGTAGCCTATTTTTGTATAAAGAAGTATTCATTATGAAATTTTTTAACATGTAATTATTACCTTGCAGTATAGGCAACCTTCCACCAATTATATCATCCATTTTAAGATTAACCTTAAAAAAAAGTTTAAAATTTCTCAATTTTTTAAAATCATGCCTTTTTTTAAAAATTCGTATAGAAGTTTTTTTAAATTTTTTTACTTTTTTACGTCATCTAAATTCTTTTTTTTTTGTTCTTTTTATTTGCCTTTTCGTATTATCTTTTCTTTGGTTTTTAAAAAAAAAACTATCCGACTTATCAATAAATAGTAATTTTTTTCTTCTTTTTTTTAAATTAGTCCTATTAACCAATGTTCTATCTTTTCTTCTTTTTAAATTAAAATCATAAAAGGTATTTAAAGATTGTGTATACAATCTTCTAAACTTCTTAAAATTCCTTTTTTTTCTCCCAAAAAATCTTCTTTTTTCTTCTAAATTTTTAAATTTTAAAATTTTAGTAAAATATGCTCTATTTAAAAAACTAAATGATTTATTTTTTTTATTTATCCAATTTTTATTTTCAGGCATCATTTGATTTGTATAAATATACTCATTTTTTATTCAAAATTTTCGTTTAAAATAAGGTAATTTAACGCTTATTGGTGTTTTATTATATTTAAAACCAACTGGAGTTTCCGAATATTTTTTTAAATATTTAACGGATTTTTTAATTATTTTACTTTTTTCGATAGTATATTTTAGTAATTTTTTTTTAAAAAATTTTTTAATTTTTACGTGTTTCCTAAACCTATCCTTTTTAAAAATTTTCTTACCGCCCCTTTTTATAGATTTTCCGTAATGTCTTCATTTTCTAAATCGTCTTTTTGTTTTTTTTTCAAAATTTTCATCTAAATTTCCTAAGTTAAAAATCTCTTTAATAAATCCAAATTTTATTAATAAGTTCCCAGTAATTATGCTCGAAATTTCAGAGTCTTTAGTTAGTCCAATATTTTTATCATAAATATTTAAATTGTTTTCTATATTTTTTTGAAAGTAATTAGATATTGTGGAAATATTTTTATTTTTTTTAATAACTCCAGTATTGTTAATTTTATTATTAAATTCTATAAAGTTTAAATTAAATCCGTAAGTTTGTTTTAGGTATTCGTCTCAAAGTAAACCGTACAGTGTGTGTGGCTTGTTTACTGAAGATCTAATACTACTAGAAAACAATTCCCTGTCCTCATTAAGTACTAATTTTTTATTTAAAAATATTTTTAATTTTGAAAAATTTTCTGAGTTAAAGCTAATGTTTGATTTTGAAAAAATATTCCTAATTTTAAATATGCCATTAGAATTTTTAATATATTTTATTATTTTTTTATTAAAAATACCATAATTATCTACACGATTCCTAAATCTGCTAATATAGCTCTCTCTAAGTTTTATAACATTATAAAAAGTTTTTAAAAATCTATCATTAACAATTTTTTTTTTATTATAGTCATAATAATTTAAATTAAATTTTTCAAAGTCATTATCAGAAGGTATTCAAAAATATTTTAAGCTATTGTTTAGTTCTATATTTTCGCTTAAATGTATATTTTTAAATTTTTCTGCATTGTATTGAAATTTAGAATTATTTTGTTTAAAAGAATTGTTTATATTTTTTAAAATTTCTAAATTTTTAGATTTTATAAATTTTGAATTTTTATGTCTTTTATTGCTTAAATTTTTTATTAAACTTATGTTTTTATTGAATATATGTATATAATTTAAAAAAGTTAACTTATTAATAGACTTTATAGATTTATATGAAAATATTTTATTATTTGAAAAACTATTAACCAGATTATAATCTTTTTTAAACATCTTATTTGAAAAATTTCCAAAATTATTTACAAAATCGGAAAATATTAAACCAAATTTTTTACTTTGTGGAGAATAAACAGTTTGTAAAGAATTGTTAAAATTCTTAGAAATATATTTATTATTATTTCTAGAACTGTTTTGAGAAACTGATTGTTCTAAATTATGAATTCGTTTTAAAAAAATTTTATTTTCATAAAATGTTGTTAAAGTTCCTTTATATAAATATTTATATAAATTTTCATAATTTAAATTATAACGCCATTTTACTTTTAATTTTCAAATTGGCGATTTTTTTTTACCTTTTCTTTTAAATTCAACTCTTTTATAATCATGTTTTAAAAATTTTTTATTTTTTTTAAATTTTTTAATAAATTTATTATCCATACTTGATTCAATATTATAAATTTTAAATTTATTTTTAATATTAAAATTGTTATTTTTAGAATTTTCTAATAGTACAATATCATAAACAGACAATGAGTTGTTGAATATATATTTTTCTGACTTATCCAATATTTTTAAATTATCAGAACTCTCCTCATACCAAGGTAATGTATTTGAAGAGTTCTGCGTAATCGAATTAATGTCCTTATCGGATCATTCTAAAAAATTTGCAGGTTTTAAAATAAAAATATTTATTGGTAAAATATTTATTAAATTTTGATTCAACGTTTTATTATTAAAAAATAAATTGCCTTCTATATTTAATGCCCTATAACTATTAAATCAAGATCTAAAATTAAAATTAACCACACGTACACTATTGTTACTACGTGATAAATTACCCCAACTATTTGTAATATAGATATTGTTTTTTAAAAAGATTGAGTAATTTTTAATATAACTTTTAATTATTAAATTATTAAGTTTTAAAAATTCATAGTTAAAACTATGAATACTATTGTTTGAATAATTAATATCAAAATTATTTAAAATCTTATATATTTTTGATTTATACAAACTAAAATTTATAGATAATTTTGATATATTTAAAAAATTATTAACATACTCATAGAATTTTAAAGATTTACTACCACCTTTAGTCACATACTTATTAAAAATAAAGTCATTTAAATATTTATTTTTAATTCTGTTATTTAAATAAAATGTATTTAACTCAGTTTCTAACCTATTGTTTAAAAAATCAAAAAAATTATGTTTACTATTTTTTAATAAAGAATTTGTTATAAAATTATAGTTTGAAAATTTAAATGGTATTGGATCAAATAATGGTATACTTTTATTGTAAAGGTTATCAGTTAAGCTAGATTGTCAAAAACTATAATCCCTACTTTTAATCCCATTTAAATTAACATCATATTCCATATTAGAAAAAAGTCCAGTATCGTTAAAACGTTTATTTATTCCAAATACTTTTGTATCGGAATTTATATTTTTTTTTATTTTTTTATTTTGAAATTGCGAATCGTGTTTTATATTATTTTCAGAAAAAATTAAAAAATTATGTAATAAGTTATTTGGATTACTTAAGTTTTCAGTATATAAAAAATTTACAAATGAATTCCTATATACAGTATTGTTTAATAAAAAATTTTTAATATTTTTATAAATTTTATTATTCGAAAAATATAAATAATCCGGAATTTCATAATTTGATAAATTACTTAAATACTTATAATTTATAAAATTTAAAGTAGAAAATTCCACAAGACTATTATGAATCGGTGTTTTTGAAATACTAGAGTTTGTTAATTCTAAAAAAAATAATTGATTATTTAAAATATGTGCATAATTTACAACGCTTTCTGATATATTAAAATACGTTGAAATATTTAAAAATAAGTATTTTTCAAAAGATATAAAAATAAAAAAAAATAAAATTATTAACATTTTTTTATTATATTTTAAAATTAAAACTATTTTTTCAAATATGATAAATGTTAATAGTTTTAATAAGTATAAATATAACAATGACCAAGAGTTTTTAACTAATTTTGGAATTTTTATCATAAAAATTTTACTTTCTAAAAACTCACAAATTCTAAAATCTTTAGTACTTCAATCCCTAGTAAAACAAAGAGCTATTATTACACCCGTAACTGCTTCCATTGTTATAGCATTTAATAGATACAATACTGATGTCATAGGTACAATACCTAACATAGCCATAGCTGCTATCGGAGTAACCATACCAACTTCTAAAAGAAAAAGTAAAGATGTTAATCCGACATTAAAAAATGTTATAAAACATAATAAAAAAAAACCAAAAAATTGTAAAAATTAACCAAAGTTCGTTATTACAAGAGTCTGATAAATTATTAGAAATTCAAGAATAGTCGGCATTTAGAATAATGTTTTCTTTACTATTTAAATTAATTGTATTAAAACTGTTATAAACCAAAGTTAATCCAGGTACATTACCTAAGGATAAAATAATTGATTTTTTTGATTGTAATAATAATTTTATATTACTAATAATACTAAATAACATTATATCTTATTTTGAATTAACCCAATAGTATTATTATTTTTAATTAAATTACTATTGTTTACCTCCAAAGCGTATACAATCAATATTGAAGATAATATTGTGTAGAATTTAAAATAATAAG
>Ga0256897_1000328_pt1 | contig 10890 bp, 3 predicted proteins | sample MC6MC0670MT_FD_186336 | JGI IMG/M metagenome (GOLD analysis project Ga0256897, IMG submission 186336) | Metatranscriptome of enriched soil aggregate microbial communities from Iowa State University, Ames, United States - MC6-MC0670-MT... | ecosystem: Environmental > Terrestrial > Soil >... | reverse complement strand
TGCCGCTCTGAATCTTAAACTGCGTGAAAGGGATTATATTTCAATATTGCGCCAACCTGATGAGGTAAATCCGACCATTTGGTCTCCAGACAACTATTGTTCGATTCCTACTCCACTACCGATGTTATTGGATTGGACTTTTTTATTAGTGACTCCTTACATTACCAATATTACCCAAAATGATAATGATTTAGATCTCCCCGAACAAAAGGGTGATTCTGATATGAGCCATGATTATCCCCAAACCCCCAAGCCACAAGTTGATCTCTCACAATCCGAGTTTGACCCACGCCCAACAGATCCTTCAAACCATCTCGATCTACAATCTCTTGGCCCAAATTTCGACTCAACTGCTTCTTTGGGGAAAATCCGAACGAAGTTCCCCTTTGTTGATGTTGATCGATACCTGTCCCCCGTTCATTCCCTTCCTCATGATCTAGAGTCTCTTCCTACCACTGATTTACTCACACGACTTTCCAACTTGATAGATCATTATTCCACATTGCAGAAAAACACCACCAACTCCGAACCTGTACCTCAGCCATCCTCCTCACAACACTCCTTTTCTTCAATTCGTCACACTAATAGTGACAGTAGTCGCATTCCTAAGGTTGTAGCCCATAACAGCCCCTGTGACCATGATGCACACCTCGATGCTCTTCAACTTATGCCCACTCAACGAGCCACAACATTGTTAAACCAATCATTATCCGAAACAAATACTCTTATAGGTCATACTAGCGGCGAATTATCTGATGTTGGCGAGTTATACACCTCAATTTTATTTTCAAATTTACACTCCAAGGCACAATTTGTAGAAAATATAATTGCCCAACGTCTACACAACCAATCTTCGCTTGACGCTCAACTGAATGATCCAACTTTTGGTGACAAGTTAATGCTTCCGTCCTGTGGGCATTGTCATCATATTGTTACTTGGTTGTTATCAACATGTGATGATAATACTTTTTTGTCTTCATACAGCAAATTGGACATGGCCCCTCAACCCACAAACCCCTCCCATCTCCTCCCTTCTCTTCATCAGAATCAACATCCATTTGGAATCTCCCATCAACTTGCGAAATTTTTACAAACTCCCTCTTTTTTCATGTTAATGACAATATTGTTACCATTCATGTCCACCCTGCCTGACGGGACCAAATTTGGAGCATGTCCGACATGTCTACTCTTTGGGCGCTCCCCTCTCATACCTGATGAAATGCTTCAATTTGATACCCCAACCTCCCATAATTTGGGTGGTATCGTCAATTCTACATTGCGTTCGTTTCACATCCATCAGCAAAGTATCCAGAATCAGCTTTTGTTACTTTCTTCACTCCAGCTAACTCTGCACAAAACCTCCCTCAAGATGGTCTCCAATTGTCGATTACTACTATCAACATTACCATCAACTTCTCAGCTACTAGCTTTATACTCCCACAATTCTTTACATAATGACGTTCATTTTTCGTTGTATAATAACCATCGTTATTTCTCCCTCTTGCTGAAACAACGCCATATTTTTTCAGGTGCTTCAGTTTTGGAGCAGCTCAAATCCAAGCTCTCAATACAAAATCCCGGTTCATACTCTTTATATCACCAAGCCATATTTGCTCACCAACGATTCATTGTCAATCCAACTCACTCCGCTCTGCATGACATTTGTTTGACTTCCAAATTCAGCGATTTACGACGAGATGGTAACCAATTCCGTCAACCCATTGTTATGCCTTCTTTAGCAATATCTTACGATCCAATGTTGATCCTATACGAGGACTCTACAAAGCAAACACTATATTACCTTGACCAACATTTCATCACAACAATCTCCCTATTAGAAGAAACATATGCCTCTTTATCAATTAGTGCAAACACTTCGCCAATCAGAATACAAAAATCTCCTCCTCGCCCCAAACAAGATCATGTTCCTCGAAACCAACTCCACAACGATTATTTCCCAAACTCCTCTAGCAACGGAGCCGCTATGACTGCTTCCAGCTATCTTCCCTCATCAGCGACTTTATCACCAACTAAACCCTACCAAGAGCCGCCGGTTGAGTTTTTACCGATACCGGATGACATACCGACTGCATTTAGTTCCATCTCTGTTCTGCTCCATGACCACGATCAGTATATCTCCAACTCCCTACTCTTTCATCGGTTGTTTTATTTATACTTACTCCTAACCAATCGTGAATGGTGTCAAATTCCGCGATTATACCCGGCAGCTCCCGATACCTCAACTTCTCGGACCTCTTCCTCGAATCTGGCTTTCAATTATAGCCCACCTTCTCCCCATCTTCGCCCACAGTCTTCACATCAATTTGATTCTGCTGCTTCGCACCTATCCTCAGCCAAAACAATGAACTTTCAGCAAGATTCAAAACTTTTGAGGCCAGTTTCTGGGCTTCCTAGATCTGTTCATATTGATCTCACCCACCCGGAGCCAATCCATCCCCTCGAACCCTCTGGTGGCTTTTCCCCTGCTTTACCACAATCCCCTTCTGCTCAACCCTCTATTCTCCCCAATGAGGAAACCCATCTCGACTCTAGCCCAAAATTGGTAGACTTTTCCACTCTTTTTTACCTTTATCAACCCACAATTCCCACCTTGGATGTGTTGCCCACGACGCAAACACTGTCGCTGTATCTTTATTTAGAATTGTTCTATGATATTGAAACAATTGTTCTCTCAAAATCCCTTTCAAATCAGTCTTCATCACAATTATTCCCTCCCCCATCGCCTCATTCTACAACAACCCGACACAAGAAGTCCAGCAGCCAAGATTTTGCCGCAAGTTCTTCCAAACGTTGGACGACCCAACTATCTGCCCATTTTCCTCTCATTGAAGCCGAAACCGATCCTCACACTCATGATGAGAATGAGGCTCTTGACGATGCTGATGGTGGTTATGAAAACACTGATATTGATGACCCCGTTGATACTTTATTTGCTGCTGCATTGAAGGAAGAAGCTGAGCTACTCCAGTTTGAAATTCATCACTACCTTTATCATTATCACACAATCTATAGTATTAACAACATCATGAATGCTAATTTCCAATCTAGTGGGAATATTCTTCACCTCTTTCGTCCTTTGGCTGTTAGCCCCAACTCTTCAACTCTTTTTTCTAGTATTTCGGGCGACATCACCGCCCAACATATTTGCCAACTCAGTAAGCAATCATCAGTGCCTTTCAAACTCACAACAGACATTAGTGATGCCGATGCCCTGGATTTACCCCCACCCCAAGAACTTGTTGAAATCCCCGATTTTCCGACCTTACTCCCTCTTTTATCACCATTTCAGCTCCAACATGTCGTGACTATGCTTCCTCCGATCACAATCACCAAGACTTTTGCGGAAAATGTTCTTACTTTCAAATTGCCTCAGCAATCCCACCCCAATTCGTCTAACGTATCGCTGATTGATCAATCTGGTCCATATGGGCCTGCTACCAAACTGCCCTCTATGATTATTTCTTCCACTCTATCCTCCATCCTCTCCCAAACGGCTCAAAATTTCCATTCGAGTATTTCCCAGAGCTGTTACACATTGACTCGACCAACACTTGCCAATGTTATTGATGGAGTATATGGTTTTGGCCCAATTTCTCAGCTTCCAGAAAAAAAATATGAAACCACACATGGGGTTTCTCAGTCTGTGCTGAAGCAGCAACATCTTCATAAAAAACAATCTGACGTCCATAGTTGCCTTGATGACCTCCTCAGGGGTTATAACGAATCGTTTCCTGCTCATAACACCCCAAAAAATGTCCCCCCTCCGTCTTCGGAGGTTCATCTAGCCACATCACCATCACCCCCCGGCAATGGCTTTCTCAACAAATTTCACTCCATTATCGGACTTGATGAGAAAGAAATTGATGAATTTGTTGACTATCAGCTGCATGGTCAAGCCAGCAACAGTCCCTCCCATACCCCAACTCCTTCCCCGCAGTCAAAATCTCATGAACACCAAAACTTACTTTGGAAAGACTACCTAAATTCTGGATCTGTGTTCAATCCTCTCGATAAACATTATATTCATCACAATTATGATGTCCCCACTAACCCTCAAAACAGCTCCCTTCTTACTGACGATCCGACGGACTCTCCTATCGTTGTTGACAACCCTGAACTCCTCAATTTGTTGGTTTATAACGATAATTATGATCCATACTATGAATCTGAGGGATTTTTTGCCCAAGAGCTCTCACATTCCCAACAACGATTTGTCCAAAACACTTTGCTGGCTCGGCAACAGCGTCCAAAACACTTACACAATGTTTCCCGTTTGCAATATTCTCTATCAAAGCGTTCTATTGATTACCAAATCGATACTACGTACGACGAAGCCGCAGATAAACAAATATTGTACCCCATTACTATCCCTTTGAGACCTGCCGAAGAATCAACCTTCGGTCGCTCCTCTCATTTTGCCGCTTTTTCATCCTCATCCATTCATCAATCTGTTTCTACTTATGTCACTGGGGGCGGGGATATAACTCAATTCGAACAGATTGTCCGATTTCCGCCCGAAAATGACCTTGGCTATAACTACCCAATTGATCAACCTCATTTGATCGACAACACACAAACAATTTACGCCCTCCCTACTGTTCCTGTTCCCCAATTCATCCCAGCCATACAATCTACATTTCATTCGCAATATTATCAACAATCAAAAGAGTCAGGCCAACCCACAACTTTGTTGCACCTCCTATCTCCTCCCCAATTACAAACCAACTTCCCGGCTTTTCAAACAGTTCTGCAATATCAGCACCACCAATCAAATATCTCATTAAATGAGCAATCTCCTCCACCACCTGACCATAACTCCCCCTCACCACCGCTACCCCCTGAGATTCGCCCATTTCAATCCACCCAAATCAGCGATCTTCCTCCATCCTCACCCCCCATTCGACCGAATATGATTTGGAATGGGGTTGAATGGGTTACTATTACGACAACTGATTCACCCAACTCGCCAAATTCTACACGCGAGTCGCTCACCAGCGACTCTTCCGATGATGCGCCCCCAACTCAAGATGATTTTGCCGTTGCTCGATCTCTGCTTTCTCTCTCCGTCATTCACAACCAACCCTGGGAGCAATGCATTGATGACCCAACAGCTCCTACTGCTCGGTCCCCAGTGACTTCACGGCCCACATTAAACATTCTTTCTCGGCCTTTGTTGTGGCAATTGGCATCTGGTAATTCAAGTGATGAACTTGAACCGTTTTACCTCTCTGATATGGGAGATAATGGTTCCAATATGGATTCATTGACCGCATTCTCACCAGGTGTGACGGGATCCAGTAATGAAAATCATGATAACCATGAAGAGGATCAGCTTGACGATGAGGGGGAAGGTGAAGAGGGACTTGTCGGTCTTTATGATGTCCCAGGTTTTGATTTTGACGATGAATTTTTCCAAACTGGGCCGGAGCCTCCCTTTAACCTTCTTCCTCAACAAGTTGGTCTTGATTTACTAAGTGATAATTCAATTGAGGCGGACTACCAACCCGGTCTTGTCAACCATGATGAAGACGCCAATATTGGTAGTTTTAGCGGCTCCGTTAATAATTTTGATGATGATAACCGTGAAAACGACCACGAATCATGTTCTTCCTTCTTGAAGACCATTCAAATGCCTCCCAACATCATTTCTGAATTGCAAGACTTTACCCTTGATGATTTGCTCTCACTTCACTATCATGATATTTACAGTATAATTCCTGACCAGCACATTGCATCCGCCATCTATTTAGCCATCATCAAAGAAAATCAAAAAGGACACTAATAGTGTATTAACATTGTTCTTTTCTTCCTAGCTGAGAGGAACTGAATTTATTATTTGCATAAACCAGAAGACAAATTTCTTGGAAGGTGTAATATATATAAGGCAACTGTCACCTAGCAAAATCACTTTGATCTTTTTTTATCCATATTGTATGTTTTGCAACAAATAAATCAAAGAAGTTTTTCTAAAAATAGGCGCCGCCGATTTCAACAGGATACTCAAATCTTGCATGAGGCGTTTGTTTGGAGTGATGTTGGCGAGCAGAACCTTGCCAATTGAGAGACGAACCACTCGCGCGGTCAAAAAACTGAATACCATCAAGATGATCATATTCATGGAGGAAAACTTTTGAAGCGATATCACGCATTGTAACTCGGCGAGTGACGAGTTTAACTTGTTCAGGTTTGGGCAAAATACGAGAAATTTGGAGTTGCCGAGTGACATTAGAGTCCAAAAATGCCTCATCGAGACCAGATTGTGAGATAGGTGGGCAATGACGTTGAGTGGATCCGACAGGAGAGGCCAAAGAAGCTGACATTAATGCAGAATTTAAACAGTCGCGGCTTTGAGCTGTTGGGATTTGGGCTGATTGGATTTCTAAAGTTTCAAATTCAACATCACATGCAATGGGGCGACTAACAAAAGCATGCCAATGCGGGAAAGAAAAACAGCCCTCACGCATGGCAAAGTATTCGTTCCGGATCGCAGTAACACGTGGATTGATAATAGGAGTTGCTGGTAAGTGTTGTTGAAAGGCTTGTAATAATGGTGTGAATAGTGGTCGTTCAATATCGCTCAGTGGGACTGAATAACCGCGATATTCATTAATAAAGGAGTTATTTGAGATAATACGATTGACATTGTTGCCAGTAGAACGACCTAAAACGCGGGATTGGGGCGGTTGGTTCTCAGCAGGGGCTTGGTCTTGTTGAAGTAAAATGCGGTCATCACAAAGATTGAGCTGTTTAGCATCACGAAGTGGCATTTTTAAAGTTTTCTGCAGATGATATTGGACCGCTCCAGGTTGAGAGGCAATAAAGTCATTGTCTCCATCCATATCATGATAATCGACCATAGATTTGGAAGTATTTACTGGGGGCTTAGAGTTATGATCGTAGTCCGGATCAGGATTATCCCAGGACAGAGCCATATTTTCAAACATCATTGGTTTCCCGTATTGGCGTTGCATTCGGCGTGGGGTTACCATACAATGATTTTGATCAGTTGTTTCTACAACATAAGGAATATTTGTAATTACGCTGGGACAGGCAAACACTTCACTACGAAAAACAAACATACGGTAGTTAACACCAAATTGTGGAGCTGCCATCCCTAACCCATAATTGGCAACAGTTGTGGCACTGAGATGATAAAGGGTATGTAACAGATATTCTGGGATGGGATATGTTGTCGGACTGGACTCGCCAATTGGGAGAAGATAAGGGACGGGTTGGGAAATTTTGGAGAGATCAGATTGACGCGATGAGTCACGGAAATATGAGATGATTTTCTTGCGGGCTTGATCACCGTCTCCAGTTTGGGTAAGGGCTGCAGCAATTGTTGAGGGATCGGGAGTATTATGGAGTGATGAGTGAGTCGGGGTAATTAGAGATTGGAGTAAATCTGTGGGTAAAGTGTCTTGAGAAGATCGTAGATCAGATGAATTTGATTGATCGGGTTGATCAAGATTGGCTTGGTATGATTGAGTGAATATAGAGCTGTTTTCAGATTTTTGTGGAGAAACTGGACGCTGGAGGTGGGGGTGACGAGGTTTGACTGAGGAGTAGCGTAGTTTGTGGGTAAGGTTGTGAGTAGGTTTCAGGACACGCTGTGAGAGAGATGGTTGGGCCAAATTGAGCGATTTGCTGGGACGTTGAGACCGTTTGGTGGTTTTGTGCATTATTGAAAGTTTTTATGGTGGATAATAATTAAGGAAGACTTTTTTTTCTGGAGGAAAATTTATTTTTCGAAATATGTCATGGTGAGAGTGTTTGGAGAAGGAACAAAGTATTACACTGATAATATGAAGGTTAATCCCAGAGAAATCGAATATATCCTGGGTACATCACGGAAAACATATGCGCAGCAATTCGGAACATTTCTGGAACTATGATTTGCCATTTTTTTGCTTTGCGCGAGGTCTCTTTTTTTTTTTAACCGAGCTTATCAATAAGTTACATGGTGAACTCAGTGAGTGTTTCGCTCCTCGAGGATTTATTCTATTTACAAGGGGAGAATAGCAAAAAAAAAAATTAATAGTGGACATGTGGTTGAGGCAGACGGCAGAAATGTCCAGTTAATACACAAATCGATGAATATTGAGCTGATTATTGAGAGGTAGTTAATATTTTTGGGTGCCAATGTGGTGTATTCGGGAGCGCGAGAGATTTGATTTTTTAGGTGCAACTGCATGTCCGCTAAATAAATAAATAATCAATCCCAACTCATGTGAGCTGACTCTTGGTAAAAATGTTGTCATAATATTTGAATTACCTTGAAGACCGTGCATTCAGTTGGTTAGGGTAAAAGGGGGGCTTTATAGCCGTTTGTTTGCTTTGTATGATATGAGTAAAGTGTAATCCCCAAAGTGCTTAATAACAAATTTAATCAGCAGATTCAGTAACGACAACCATCCCGGAGTTAATTTCAATAAGTTCAGAAGTAATTTTACCTTGACGAGTACGGTTATAGAAACGATTTAATAAAAAGGCAATTTCTTCAGCATTGGTGGAGGAAGTGGACATCGCTGACATACGAGTGGAAATTTCGGAAGCAACGTTTTCAGCCCAGTAGGTCCAGACTTGCGCAGATAAACGCATTTCGTGATAGTTTTTATAATTTTCATGATCACGTTGGAAATTGTGACGGTTAGTGAATGGGGTGTTACCAACCATGGTTTCACAATCAACAAATTCAACAACTCTTGGTTCAAATGCACCAGCATTAATAAAGTAGTTGTAAAAGAATGAACCATGAGGAGCCTTGGACTTTAAGATAGCATCAGTGAATGCAAGGGATTGTTTAAAGGTAAGTTCCTTACACTTTGCTAAATCGGTAAAAACATTAGAGAAAAACATGGAGTTTTCACGTTCTAATGCAGAACGACCCTTTTCACCCAAAACGGTCAATTCAAGATCCTTACGATCATTGAGTCTTGCGTTGGCTAAAACTGGCTTAAGGCCCTTAAGTAAACGGTTGTTGACAGCACCACACAAAGAACGATCAGTTGCAAATGCAACAAGGTGTTCTTTACCCTTAGTCATGTTTGGTTTTTTGGTTAAAGATTCAACAGGACCAGGTAATTGCCATGATTCAATAATTGGGGTTGCAAAGTTACGGGCATCGATTAATTGACGACGTGCAGTACGTAATTGTGCAGTTGCGACTAACTGTAAAGCCTTGGTTAACTTACCAATGTTACGGACAGAGACGACACGAGCTTTGATATCAGCAAGTGCAACTCCACGTTTTTGGGTTTTGAGTGGAGCTTTGGTAGCCTTAGTTTTCTTAGCCAAAGCCTTTGGGGTTTGGCGTTTATTGACCTGGGGAGAGGAAGGAGAATACACAATGGAGTAAGAATAGTTGAAGAGAAAACGAAAATGAGTGGCCAATTTTGGGTGGGAAAAAAACCTCAATTATGGGAAAGAAACAATAAAAATGGGGGTTGGCAGTGGGTTTGGTAAAAACATACGGTCTTCGAAGGTGTGTGTTTGAGCATTCCAACTAAAAGACTATGGGAATAGTATGATCGACAAGAATCAATATTGGGGGGGACAAGAAGGGAGTTTGTGGAATGTGAGAAAAGTGATATAGAATGAAATTTTAGGCCTTGGTTGAGCTATTCCGGGTCAAAAAGCGACACAGTAAGAAACAATAGCGAATTATGAGAGTAGAAGATGTTAGGTTGGTAAAGGAGCGAGGGGCTATGAATATTAGAAAACCTACGCTTTTTTTCATCCCAAACCAAAATATCCACACCAATAGAAGAAACAATAAATTCCCAATTTGTTTATTGTAAGTTTCAGACTCGCTAACCTTATATCACTCTTGCAAATCTGCACATATTTCTCTTCAATATTAACCCTATTCAAACGATCCGAACCCCATCGAGTTGGTGTAAGGGTATTTTTCAGTTTCCAAATTTTTTTTATGATGCAAATCTCATCTCCAGTCTCCTGTATAAACCTTGATCGGACCCCTAAACTCGTGGATATATTCTCAAAGGCTCCTATCCCAAATCAAATGTCAATTCCGCTCTTTGGTGAGCCTGAACATCTGCCCCTTTGCCCCCAATATTCTCCCCAGTTCCATCCCTTCTCACTCTCCTCAATTCTTCAACTTTATGAATTGGTAGACCCATTTCCTATTTATTCGACTATTTGGAGCGCCAATGGAACAGATTTGTTCATCCCTACCTCTGCAAATGGACTCCACCACATCCAACTCCCCCTTGAGACTCGAGGTTCTCAATTACCTTTAGATAGCTCAAGCCCTCCATCGCTAATCAGGCCCACTATTGCCCGTCTAACTTCAGCACCAATCATCAAAATTCTCCCAAACCCCAATTCTCCCCTCAGATTTGCAGTTTTAACTTTGAGTGAAGGGATTAAAGTTTTTGATATTATCTTATCTCCACGTGGCAAAGAGTTTAAACTCTTCACTTCTATCAATCATCCTCACTCGTCCATACTGACCACAACTGCTCAAACTATCCCCTCATTATCACCTTCCCCAAGTCTTCAATCATCATTTATCGACCTCGCATTTAAATCGTCATCTTCTATTTCCGCTTTGGATAACAACAACAATATATTCACTTACAACCTTGAATCTTCTACACCAAATATCCCCTCAAAATCCAGTCTTTTTCTTGCTCCCACAAGTCGCGGGAATCGTGCATTTGGGCTAATCCCCCCAACTCTTCCGGATCTATTCATGAAATTATACCCCCAAACAGTTACCAAGCTCCCAGGAACCCTACATTCAGCTACTCCAAGTGAAAATCGAGAGGCTTCCGCCATGGAGACGACAGACAACAACGCGATTGTGTTTGAGTCATATAAAGCGACAACTATGACCGCATTCGC
>Ga0256897_1000326_pt1 | contig 10922 bp, 6 predicted proteins | sample MC6MC0670MT_FD_186336 | JGI IMG/M metagenome (GOLD analysis project Ga0256897, IMG submission 186336) | Metatranscriptome of enriched soil aggregate microbial communities from Iowa State University, Ames, United States - MC6-MC0670-MT... | ecosystem: Environmental > Terrestrial > Soil >... | reverse complement strand
CTTAAAACTATGCGAAAATTAGAAAGATATAATGCTAGAATGGGGTTATCTAGTCAAGCTAATGCGAAAGAAGCAAGGAAGAAAAATTCTGACCAAAAACTCACTTCTGTCCTTGAACAATTAATGCATATATTAAAAATTCCCCACACCCCATCACTGGCGTTTATTCCAGCACCAGGTCAATCAAATGAATCAAAATCATATCTTACCATGATGAAGCGATATACGACAATGTTTGGTCTTGGGGGTGCAGTTGGTGGAAAAAATACTGCAGTTGTGCAAGCAGCAACACATTTTTTTTGTAATCAATTTTGGACATTATTTTCATCCTGTTTTCAACATATTGATACAAGCTCAATGTCAATTTCATCTATTATTACATTTTTAGATAATGAAAAAGTTAATGATCAAACTGCTATCAAACAACTTCATTCTGTGCAACATTCATTTCAAATTTTGGAAGTTGAACGTTCATTTGCATATCAGTTGCATTCCGCGCCAATAATTAAATCATTTGCGTTGCAATTATTAATTAATCAATATCATTAGATTAAAAATAAAGTTGCCCTTGGGGAAGATGATAAGGACTAATTTTTCATCCTTACTCTTGAGTTGTTTTTTGCCCACTTTTTTTTTTCCTATTTTTTTACACTCCTTTAAACGGATCATCTCTCTTTACCTATAATAAATCTAAATGTCCATCCGGCTAAATTTCCCCCGACTCTTTCCTAGTTTAACCCAATCTCTCCAAATCTACCTGTGTGTGTGTGTGTGTGTTTCTTTTTTTTTTCGGGATTAACATTTATTTATAAAAAGCCACACAAATGTAGAGCTTACACAAAAAGAAACGATTGGTTATCGTCATGTTTAAAAAGGTCACGTATATTCATAACGATATTATATCAGGGACGCAATTGAATCTTGAGTAGTGGGGGAAAAAAACAAATGGAGCTCGGGTTGTTATTTAAAATGAAAGAGAAGAGGTTTTACCCGCAAACATTAACATAACATCAGATAGTGTAATGATAGCGGATGGAATATGACATAATTGACATGAAGGTAATAAAATACCATTAGTTAGATAAACACGTTTAACACGATGATGTAATAATGTAAATAGTAAATATCCAACAGAATCTTGTGAAGAAATGGTTAATGTTGAGGGGATATTAGCGTGAGCAGTTAATGTAGTGGATAAATTATCCAAAATAGTATTTGCTGGCAAACTTGGTAAATTCTTTTTTTGTGCTGTAATATCACCATCATTAATAACATATTCATCAACATCATATGCATCTTTATGTAATTGTACATAATGTTGCTTTTTGATATACATTTTGGTCGAATTTTCAATTCTTTCTTTTTTGACCAATTCTAAATATTCAAACGCTGTTAACGATAAGTGTTCAAATTGTTTATGAATGGCAACTAATGAACGTAAATCACGTTGTGATAAATTACCCAACAATGACCCATTACGCCCATCAACAACAGCAACACCAGAAACATTATGTGTATACATAAGATTAAATGCTTGAATAGCAAGGTCAGAATGCTTAACTTTGAATAATGTATTCGGTTGTAAATCAACAAACGGGACCTTCATGGTAGAATGTGGTTGGGAAGGATTTGTACGTTCAACGAGTAAATCAGATAACTGCATTTCTAAAAAATCTTTAGCTTGGTTAAACAGTTCTGGACTAGATGAAAGTTTATACGTAACATATTGAAGGATAGAGGTTTGTGTAACAATGTTAACAATATTAAAATCTTCATCAACAACTAATAAACGTTGGTCTTTCCCAGGACCAAGTTTTAACGCACATTCTTGCAAAGTTGTATTAATATCAACTTGAGAATAGCGTAATGCAAATGATGGATCGGTAAGTAATTCGGAAATTGTACATTGGTTAAATTTCTGAATACATTTTTGAATTTTTTCCAAATTTTCCGGGCTTTTTTCCCATTTTGATTGGTTAATTTTGAGACCATGTTGATTTTTGTCATCTTGATCGTCAAAAGAATTATAAATTTTGACAAAACACGCGACAACGTCCATTAATTGAACGATGCCACAATAATAAGAACCATGGGTTTCCCCACCTGGGGTATTTCTCGCAAAATCCGCCGATCTTACAGGAGCGGAAGAAACCCCAGCAAAAATCAGGGTTTGAACAGCATCAACAACTTTATCAAATGGGTTCAGAGAGACAAGATAAGATGGTCTTTCTAAGTCCCCGATTTTGGCTTCAGAAATTGATTTTGGTAAGCCAACCATTGAGTTTTCTGTTTGGGGGAGTTTTTGTGTTTTTGAGTTTTTGTGTTTTTTTTTAATTTTATCAATGGGTGGAAAAATAAGGGAAAAGTGAGACGTGAGGGGTTATGGACGAAGGAGGGGGTTTAAGATCGAAATTAGGAGGGAAAATGAAAGCGTGTTTAATGAGAGTTGTGATTATAATGAGATTAAGAGCAGAAAATGAGGACAATGCTATTAAACGTAGTTAAATAACAATATAAATGGGGAGGTTGAGGATAAAGGTCTGAAGGTTAGACGATATGACCGTTTTGACAGGATTATCACAGGTAATATCAATAATCCTATTGAGGAAGGGCGAATTAACATTTGGTCCAGACGCAAAAACAGTGAAATTGGGGGTAGAAGGAGGCTAGGAATGGGGTATACCAACAAATTAGGTTCGAAATATACTACATAACATGCATTATGAACTAACTAGTGTATAATATCGAGATAGGGGTAAATTCGGAGAATTATCAAATTTGGCTTCACGAATTTCCAACAAAAGAGAACAGTCAGAAAAAAACTACAGTCCCAGCTCTAAAGCAACGATAGTGTGTATTTAAACTTAGTCACATTCTAGAAATTACCATTTTAGATTCATCTTGAGTGATTTACGGGCTGGGTACTCATTTATCATCGATGAATCAATTCGGCAATTCGGATTTATTAGCCAAGAAATATAAGTCAAGTTAAAATATATAATTGAATTTTACCCTTAATTATGGCAAAGAATTAATCAAAAAAGACTGAATCGAACATATCGGTAATCCCATGAAAAATATCCATAACAAAATTATCTTTTTTTTTCTTCCCGTCGGTTTCATCCAAATTATCTTCAGCGCTGATAGAAGCTTTGTTATCAGTTATACGGTCTAAACCAGCGTTGTGGTCCTTTTGGCGCCGTTTTTTCTCATCTTCCCAAGCCGATTCAGCAATATCATTTTCTCTTGGGGCAGTTGGGACAGATTCCCATGGTAAGCTCGGATCTCTTAATAATTGCCGAGTGGTAAAGTCATATCCATAAGGGTGATGGTTATTAGCAGTGTCAGAAGGGTTATTAGTCGATGTTTGTGATTGCTCTTGAGAGTGTAAAAATTTGTCCAAGTAGGGATTGTGGTGGTTTTCATATGGATTGATAAAGGGGTTAAGTGTGGAAACAACTTGATCCGCGATGGGTGTTACATACGGCGCAGCCCATGATGGGAGTACAGCTGTGAGAGTCGATTTGGTAAGAGAAACATAAGGGATTGGTGATTGTGGCGGGGAAGTAGGTTTGTGGTCATCTAGTGGATTTGGCTTCGTTTGAGTGTTTCCATCATTGACAAAAGCAATTTGGTCTTGATTAAGGGTTGAGCAGTGCGGATGGGTTAAATCTGGATGTTGTTTTAAATTTGAAAAAACACGATCATAAATTTCGTCTTTAGTCATTGGGGTATTATCCTCATCGATTTGAATATTAGTATCAACAATTTCTGAACCAGTTCCATCGGGGGTAGGATCCTTTAAGCCCATTTTCGGTCTATCAATCGTGAATACCTTTGTCCCCAAATCAACAACATTCTTTTTCATATTAGTGTATGAAAGCTGTGATAAGAAGTTATAAAACCCTACTGGTAAAACAGCACGGATATATTCAGTTAATGGTGATTGAATAAAACCCCATTTGATCAAAACTTTACGTAAAACTAAAAATAAATAAACAGTTTGAATAAAACGTAATGAAGAAAAAACCAACCCCTTACGAAAACGGCGTTTATAGTACATATCAACCTGTTTGAGGGCGACAACTGGTTGCTTAATATTCGCAATCTCTACAGGATTTGGATTGGTATGAAGTAATGGTTGGGAATTCCATTGGCTCCACGTTGGAGAAGTTCCAAATTGTTGTTGAGCTTGAGTGATGGGGGAAATTGTTGAGGTCGGGGTCGATAAGGGTTGAGTGGAGGAGGTAGCTGGTTCTGGGGGGTTAAGTCGAGTCAGGGTATATGGATGACGATCTAAACCATAACGTAAAAATAAATGAAATGATGAGACTAATAGTGATGATAAGGTTGAATTGACGGTGGAAATTGGGCTTGAACCAGTAACTAACAATGCCACAATGAGAATAATCCCATCAAATATATTATCAATACGTGTTTGACGTTGTTTAAGATTAAATTGTACACGTTGAATTGCTTGTTGTTGTTGTTGAAAAATAATTTCAGTCCGTAAACGCGCTTCTTGTTGTAATAACTCATCTCGTAATTGTTCAATGCTACTTTCATGTCCAAGAACGGTATCATTTAAACTATGTAATTGTTTTTGTTGTTTTTGTAAAACTAACCCGCCAGCCCATACAATATCCTTCATACCATACATATCACGTGTTAATGTGGCTAATTGTCGCTGTTGTGATTGTAAATGTTCAACAAGAAAATTTGCCAAAGCTTGAGTGTTTGAAGACATTGTACTTAATTGAACGGATTGGGGGATAAGAATGGGTTGGTTAAGTTGTTGTAAATGACGTGATTGAAGTTGTTGATTTGGGAGAAGTTTGGAGAACATTGTCATGGCGTGGCTTGAAAGGGCAGGTTTTATGGGAGAATTGTTATTATTATTGTTATTATTATTGTTATTATTATTATTATTATGATTGTTAATATCATTTCTGACATTAGTGGGATTATTTTGGTTATTTTGAAGCGGTTGAGTGATAGGAAGTGTATCTGAATTCATAACGGGATGTTTTTTGGGAGTCAGAGAGCTTCGTGACTTCCGACGTGGTGTATATTTAACATCAGGAAAACCAGTTGGTGATTTGGAATCATCATCAGCAAGGTTTGTATTATTAGTTTTTTTAATATTAGAATGCTCTGATTGTGATCTTTGAGGTTCAAAAACAATATCGAAAGATTCGTTATTGTTATCGTCAGAAATTACACGAACGCTTGTGCGCTTTGGATTGGGGGTTAACTGCGGTTGAGTGGTGCTCATTATGGAGGTTTAAATTTAAAGCGATTACTAAAGTTGGGGTAATGGGGGTAATGGGATGATGGGGTAATGGGATGATGGAAAATAAAAGGGCAAAAAACGTTTTTTTTTGTGAAAATATTGACACAAATCGAGTGGAAAAAAATCGTAAATTTGGTATGGTGGAGTTAATCAGGTGTTTAATTTCAGGGTAACATGTAATGATTTAAGTTATACGGGATTAAATATGTAACAACCACCAATATCCTCATATAGAGGTGAAAATTTGAAAAACGCTACAGTTACAAAAAAAATCAATATCGTTTCTTTTTTTTTTTTTGTGGTCAAACTGTGTTTGGTTGCAGTGCCCTCAATTTTGAGATTTATGATATTCTATCCTATAAGACTGCAGTTGAACCGAAGTATCTATTATATTGATTCATAATGCAGCAATTTTAAGCACAAAGTAAAGGGAGGGGGGGTTTGATTTATTTGAAAAGAAAACCAAAACTGGAAATCAAAAGAAAAAGGGACAAAATCGAGAAGATTGAGAACAGATGGGGAAACAGATGACCAAAAAAGGTGATGAAAATCGTATACAAATAATTGACTTAAACAGCATCGGCTTCATGCCAATTATCATTATCATTGTCATCACTACCATCATTAATATTACCAGATAAACTCATTAATGGTCCTTGTTGTTCTAATTGCGTTGGTGAACCTTGAATAATAAATGGATCACTATTATTATTTTTTTCAATCTTTTCTGGCAACAAAACTTGTTTAAAATTGCCCAAAGTAACATTTTTACTAACATTTTGCATGATATCTTCTGGTGAAAAAAATTCAATAACTGAACGTAATACTGGTTTGGTTTGATCATACATCAGACGTCTACCAAATTCACGCCAAGAAAATACCCGTAAATGAATCAATGCAAAAATAAACATTTCGACACAAATTAAGAAATTATTAACCCCAGTAGCTTGTTCAACAGAATCCCATTCGCCTTCAGTACATCTACGTATATCAGGATCGCTCCCATTATGTGAACACCATGGGAAGTATAAATAATATAAAGTGATTAAACAAGATTGCCAAAATGTGGCAAAAACAACGGCTTTAATTGTCAATGCTTTAGTCATAGCGTTAATTGGTTTTAAATTCGCACCAAAATGATGTAAAAAAAAGAATAAACCATACATGGCAAAAATTTGTGAGGTGTTCAATATGACGGATAGATATGGGTATAAATTATTACCTTTCCAGCTCCCAGGATGATACCAGCCAAGGGAATGCCCAATCATAGCTAATACTGCACATACAATTTGAACTGGGACATATTGTAAGGTGGAAAATTTTGAAATAAAAATAAATCTTTCTGGGGTAACTGGTTCAAAGAAATAATTACAAGGAAAGAGATGATAATATGTTCTTTCCGTAGCGGTTAATTGTGGATGATATTCTAACGTTACTACACGTTTTTCGAGTTGATCGGAATTTTGGGAATCAAAAAGGGCGGTATTTTTTTTTATCATGTTTATCGTTTTTGAGTTCGAAACCGTCAAAATTGTCAACATCTTCGGGTTTCTTGGAAGTTTCAACAAATTTATGACTATGATGTCTCTCATCTTGACCTTTTGCGATTACAATTTGGTTATTATGATCAATAAATCTATTATGATGTTTTGGATCAAGTTTGAGCTCGGCGATTTTCTCACCAGGTGGTGATGAGAGCATATTGATCGAAATTTGGTCTTGATTTTGGTCATTGTCGACAGGGCGAACACCAGAATGAAAAAAGTCTCCCCCGGATTGTATTAGTGAATCAGGATGGGTAGATTCACTTGGTGATGTATTTAACCCATTTGAGGTACGAGATGAAGGGGAGTCTAATTGACTTGGTGAGGTATTAAATGAGTTTAATGTTTTTTGTTTTTTTAATCTTTCTTCTTTTATGCGTTTAAAATTAGCCCTTTCTTCATCGGTGGCTTTAATACTATTAACGACAGTACGTGTACGAAATGACATTGTATGATCAGCATTAATTAAATTACTGCTATTATTTAAACGTAAATTTGATTTATTGAAAGGTACTGGTTGTGAAGGAGTCCCAGCAATTGTGCCATAATTGCGGTGATCCGGTGGGGAAACATCAAAAATTGATGATGATGATAATGATGATGATGATGATGAAGGGGAATTTAATAATAACGGCGCGTTTAAATTTTGATTTTTGGGCGTTTTGTTATGTTGTTGTAACGGGGATAAAGTCTCTGGTGGTGGCAATTCTTGTGGTCTTTTACCGGTAAAATCTGGTGGTGGATAAAATGAACGTATTAATGGCAATTTTTGCCACCATGTTCGATTCCTTTCATACACATTTAATTTATAATGATAAGAATAATAATTACCAATATCATCACTATGTACAAGTTCTTGATTATCATTAATATAATTCAATGATGTCGTATCAATCGGGTTTGTTATGTGTTGATTTGAAGCATCATCATGGATGAAATTTTTATTAGGTAAGTTAATAACATCTTGATTTTTAAGGTTCTGTGCAAGACGATACAAATGAAATTCATCTTCTTCTTGGGATTCTAATGAAAGTAAATAGCGTAAGCGCGATTCACCACCTAAATAACAAGTTAAAAATGAAAAGAATGAAAAAATTGTTATAGCTTCATAGGATTCACGTATTAACGTAAATAACTCAACATTAAATGGCCAAACTAATGCTAATAACGCATTTAAACCGTAAATAGGTACCATGAATAATATACGTAATAAATGTTTACGAATTTCAGGATCACGATTACGTGAGCAATGATGAATCATTGAAATGAATGAAATTAAACAAGCAACGATAACACATGGTGTCGCAACAACTAATGACCAAACACGGATTGAAATACCCCAAATATACATCCCAGACTCGTGCTCATCAAAGAGGTTGTTTAAATATGTTGCCATTGAGGTGGACATGGTGTAGCGGTGGGGCAGGGAAGGGGGTTGGGGAGTGGTGGAGTGGGGGGTTTTGTGGGGGGGTTTTGTGAGGGTTTTGTGTTTTGTGGGGATTTTCTGAACCCAGTGAGGTGAGATTATATAGATAAGAATGAAACTAGAGATTATTGAGAGAGTGATGAGGTGTAATGGGGAGAGAAGAAAAGTGAGGAAAGGAAATAAATCAAAATGAAAAATTGAGTTAAAAAAAAAAAAAGATTTTAAAAACGAGTGGGGAAATCAAGTTGAGGTAAAAAAAACGTCTTGATACGGGGTATTTAATAATCTCGAATGAGAGTAAGGTATACTTCCACGTGTTAAAAGCGTCAAATCAATGGGTTGTTGGGGTAGATAAATTAAGAGCATTTTTGAACACAATAGATTGCTGGAAATGAAAAAAAAACAAAACTAATTGTTACAAAGAAGGCAATGCCCATGTCAAAAACTTGAAATAGAAGGGGAACGTATTCCAAGTCGTTAATGGGATGGATATGTATTGTAGTTGCGTGTTATATCCCATTATATAAGATGTTTTTACCAATTTTATAAAATTTTGGAAAAACAAAGCAAAAATTATCGCCAAAAAATCTTGAAACCGAAACAAAAGTGGTTTTCGAAAAAGAGTCACAGTTCTATGAAAGCGTCTCTTGACTTGATAAAAATTTATTAAATGCTTAGTTTGGATATTTTATCCCCTTCAGCACTTTTACACTCTGGTTTGAGACTATTGGATTACGGTCGGTTTTTTGATAAAAAAACCCAAACCTTCAAATTGATTTTTATGCTCCTAAAAGCAATCTCAATGGTATACAAAGCGTATATATTTGTATTTTATCATATCTAGGTTGTAATTAAGTTTTATATTAAACTGTTATAAACTCAACGCTCGCGGATTTTTTTTTTTTTGACAATAAGCACCCATCTCATCTTTATAACCCCCCCGCCCCGACTTATCCAACTTATAAATAGATTTCAACTCTTCAGTATGAGTAGTGACCCTCAAAATTCTAGTTTCATCCAAAAGAACAAAAATCAAGGCATCAATCTTCAAAAACTACCTGTTCAAGAACAAGATGAAGTAAAAGAACGTACACCGCATAGTTCCACTGCTGATACAACCGCTCCACCAACTTTAGGAAAGGCCCCATCTGTTGTTCGTGTTAATTCCAAAATTTCTCTCGGGAGTGATGGTGAAGAACTTTCAATTTCCCATGTTGAATGTAATGAAAAGGTTAGTGAAGCACAAGAAGCGCATTTAGCAAATCAAGCTAGTGATACCCTCACTACCCTTGCAAATTTAAACAATCTTTACTCCGAATATCAAAATCAAAACCCAAATCCAAACCAAAACCAAAACCAAAACCAAAACCAAAACCAAAACGTCAACAATAACAACACGGATCAGCAACAACAACAACAACAACAACTTATTGCACTTCTCCACAATAATCCCCAACTTTTACACGAATTGTTGGTTACTGCCCAACAAGCACAAACCAAAGTTGATAATATGAGACATCAAGGTGCTGAATCCATTACATCAACAATCTCATTGGCACCAGATTCCAAATGTAATAAAAATAACCTCAACCAGAGTCAAAACATCAACCAGAATCAAAACTTCAACCAAAATACCAATGTCCAACCAGAAAATAAGATTGATTTATCCCAAATCTCTGCAGCTTTGGGTTCATTATTACAATTAACCCAACAACAACAGCCAACTAATGACCACAGTGTAGATCATTCCCGTGATAGCACCAATTTAAATACCACTACTGATGTCCCAAACCAGAAAAAGAATCATATTTTATCTTTTGTTACAGGTTTAGCCAGCGCGTTGTCAAACCCGAATAATAACTTGGATAACAATATGAACGCCAATAGAAACAACCCAAACTTTAATAATAATATGAATGCTAACAAAAGTGGGCAAGATACAACTCAGGCCGTTGTTTCGGCGCTATCAGCGGTTGCAACACTCGGCATGGCTGGTAATTCATTATATCAACAACATAGACAGAGTCAAAAGCAAAGCAAAGGTGAAACTATGAATGATTCTGAAGACGCTGCTACTACCACTACAACAACAACTTCAACCACACAACCTTTACCAAAAACTCCTCAAAATGATAACCAAGTTAATCAAAACCAAAACCAGAATATGAATCAAAACCAGAATATGAATCAAAACCTTAACCGTCAAAACGTCAATACCCAAAATCAGAATTGGAACCAAAACAATCAAAATCAGAACTGGAACCAAAATATGAATCAAAACCAAAATTGGAACCAAAATATGAACCAAAACAACCCAAACAATCAAAACAATTGGGTCAACACCATTCAAGGCCTCTCACAGGGCTTACAAGCTCTTTCTATGCTTTCCCAAACTTTCAATAAACATGGACAACAATAACTTATGCTCCAAGCAATTGATAACAATCCTAATTTCTAATTCCTCCCCCTTTATTCTATTATAAGTCAGATCGGTACCATCATGTGAGGGACACATGCAAACCTTTTTTTTCTTTGTGCTAGTTTGTTCTCATCACCATCTTTTTTTGGGTGGACCTCATGATTTGGTTTTCTCTCCTCCCCCCCTTTTTTTATCACAACGCTTCCTTCCATCTCAGTTTAATACACTTTTATACTCTCG
>Ga0256897_1000323_pt1 | contig 10961 bp, 10 predicted proteins | sample MC6MC0670MT_FD_186336 | JGI IMG/M metagenome (GOLD analysis project Ga0256897, IMG submission 186336) | Metatranscriptome of enriched soil aggregate microbial communities from Iowa State University, Ames, United States - MC6-MC0670-MT... | ecosystem: Environmental > Terrestrial > Soil >... | reverse complement strand
TGAAGTTCTATAGGCTTCAGTCTTATTTTTCAAAAGTCAACTTTTTTTGCAAAAAGTTAGGGGTACTTACTGAAACGCTTTAAAAATACTAATTGTTTATATTTGCTTTAAACATATAAATAATGAAACCTTTTCTAATAGATTACTTCGTAGGTAAAGAATCGTTTATCGATCTGCAAATAGACTTCCTAAAGCAAGATTTTGTTTATAGTATGAATTCTGAACACTTTCCTGGATTTGAGAGAGTTTTAAGGAAAGATGATTTTTATATTGAAGAACAAATTGCATTAGCACAAGCAGAAGATCCTAATGGAATCTCATTCTCAATGCAAAAGCTTTATTTTTATGAAACTTACTTGGCTACAGTAATTTCTAAATTACCCTCAAATTATTTAAATGACTTTTACAATTACATTCGTGAAGATTTATTAGAAGATCAGAGAAAACGGAGAAAGTTTCTGAATGACGAAAAAAAACGTATTTCATTAATATATGATAACATTGAACAATTCAATTTTATTAATATTAGGTTGTTTACTGAAATAAAAGCACAATTAATTGAAATAGAGAAAGCATTACACTCTCCGACATTATATAATGATAAATACTTAAAATTTGAAAAATTAGCTCTGATAGGATGGAAAGAACAAGACCTTTTAATGTTTTTTAATTTTTTAAGAACTGAAAAAGTTATTGATAAAAATGTTACGGATGCTGATTTAGGATTATTCTTGGAACGTAATTTTTGTGTGGAAAAAGATGACGTTGCTACATCATTAGATAATATCAATAAAAAACTACATGACTTCAACACAGGTATTAAGAAGACTCATAAAACAGAAGTAAGACTAAAACGATTATTTGATAAATTTTAAAAATGATTCCTCTGCTAAACAGAGGAATTTTTTTTTCCCTCAATTAGAAAATTTCAACTTCGCACCTTTGTCATGTGATAAAATAAGCGCTTATCCAAATCACAAAATTTATTAACATCTAAATTTTGTATAAAATGACAAATCAAGAACAAAAGGAGCTTTTTCAAGCAATATTTAAAATCGAAGGTGAAAAAGTAGAATTACAACAAATGGCATTAATTCATTTACTAGAAGAAATGGGTTTTGGAATTTGTAGAGATGATGAAAGTCCGTACAACAATCAATTAATTTATAAACGTAACAATGTTATTGAAGTATATAACGAGAAAAATCTTGCTTACAAGTTAGTTTCGTTAATGAAAGCTCATGAACTGAATGGAAAACTTATTGAAAAATTTCTTAGAGGCAGTATAGGATATTTATCACCCAACAAATTACAATTTTTAAAAACTATTGACCTTAACATTCTAACAGATACTCGTGAGATAACCTATATACCATTTATGAATAAGTTGATCAAAATTACTCGGAATGGTTATGAGATAATTAAATATAAAGAAATTGATGGTTCAATTTTATCTGACAGCAGAATTAAAAGAACATTCGTTGAACCTGAAACGAGTGAAGGTTGTAATTTCAAAGAATTCTGCAAGATGATTACGGGAAATAATGAGAAAAGATTTGATTCTTTAAAATCTATTTTAGGGTATCTCTTACATACTAACAAAGAAGCACAAGAAAATAAAATTGTATTACTTTATGATGCTGAAACAGGCACAAAAACCTCTGCAAATGGAGGTACAGGAAAAACCTTATTAATCAATGGAGCAATTAAACAATTAAGAAATGTAACAGTTATTGATGGTAAGCGTTATGATGATAGAACAAACAGATTTCTATACCAAAATGTAAATCCTTACACAAATACCGTGTTTCTAGATGATGTAAACGATAAATTTAATTTAGAAGATATTTTTTCGGTCTCAACAGGTGATTTTGAAGTAGAGAAAAAAGGAAAACAATCTTTTATTTTGGAATATAAATATGCACCAAAATTTGTAGTATCATCTAATAGAGAGGTTAAAATGATTGCAGGAGCTTCATCTGAACGAAGAAAGATTGAATTAGTATTAGATAATGTATTTAATGCTGAACATACACCAAAAGAACATTTTAAAGAAATTTTCTTTTCTGATGATTGGAATGATGAGAAGTTTAATAAATTCTATCTTTTTATGCTGGAATGTATTGTTTATTATCACCAAAATGGATTAAAAGGATACAAAGATCAAGATATTCAAGATTCAAGAGTAAGAAGTTTAATCGGTAATAAAATGTTTGATTTCTGTGAATCAATTACGAATATTACAGACGATGAATGGAATATAAAAAAGGAGGTTGTTGAGGTATATAATGAATCACAAGATTGTCGAATATCTTCAAACTCAATTACACGGGATATCAAGAAATACTGCTTTTATAAAGGTTATAAATATGTAGAAAAGAATGCAGGTGGTGTGTTTTCATTCAAAATAGTAGATACGAATAAACCATTAGAAACGGATAATATTTTAGAGGAAGGAGCCAATGATGAATAAGATCTACCTTGTATGGAACATATTTACGGTTCAATTTTATGTCGGTTCAACAACTAAAGAAATCAAAGGTCGTCTACTAGACCACTTCCAAAAAAGTGCAAAAAAAGTTGACAATAAATTTCATAAAGCCATTGAGAACTACGGTTCTCAGGCTTTTGACTATTTATGGATTGACTTTACCGATACAACTGATGAACTAGCTCAAAAAGAAATCTATTATATTGAAGCTTATAATTCGGTACAAAATGGTTATAATTCAGATAGAGGTGGTGGTTTTAGAAAAACAATTTATCAGTTTGAAATTAATAATCCTAAGCCAATAGCAACATATGATACGCTAGATGAAGCTGGTAACTCTGTAAACGCTTCACGTAAAACAATAAGTAATGCTTGTTTAGGTAGTTTAAAGTTTGCTAAAGGGTTCTTGTGGTCATATACTCCAGAATATCCACAGGTGGAAGATAAACTTTCTAAAACAGTTTATCAATATGATTTAGATGGTTTACAATTAGCTACTTTCATTTCTGCAAGAGAAGCATCAAAACAGTTAGGTATTGGATTATCATCAATTACACGCTGTTGCAGAGGTGAACGTAAGCAAACATCGGGTTTTAAGTTTCGTTATTAATAAAAGCTCCTTTGGGAGCTTTTTTTGTTTAGATATAAATCTCATGCTTGAATGTCGCTATCCATATTTAGTGTTCTATAATTTCACATAATTTATTTAGTCATCCAGCTGATTTAATTATAGATGTATTATTTATAATTAATTAGCTATTTTAGCTAAATGATTTAATGAAATAGAGATATGGGTGTTGTTTTACGAAATACTTTTGTCTACTTTCGTGGAATAACAGAATAACAATGTTAGGAGTAATTTTATAATAATGGATAGAAATACAATTAAACCATATAGACTAACTGAAGAGAAGGAAGCAACTCTATGGAAAGATTCAGTTATTGTATTTGACTCTTCTGCACTTTTAGATTTATATTATTCTCCTAAATCAGAAAGAGAAAAAATAGATAATGAAATATTTACACAATTCAAGAATCGATTATGGCTTCCTAATCATGTTCAATTTGAATATCTAAAAAACCGTGAAAGTATTATAAAAAAGCCTATTTCAGAAAAGTATGATCCTTTAAAGAAAAAAATAGAGAATTTAAAAAACAATGGTAAATTAGAAATCCAAAAAAAAATTGAAGAAATAATTAAAGAAACCATTAATGGAGATAAACACCCGCATCTTAAACAGGATATACTAGATGATTACAAAAATATAGTTGAAGATTTTGCAAAGAAAACTGAAGACTTTCAAAAAGAAACTGAAGACTTTCAAAAAAAAATACTTAATGAAATTAGTATTGTAGAAAAAGAAATTACAGATGTTGAGAATGATGATGATGTATTAAATTCCCTTGAATCACATTTCAAAGTTGGTAGAGAATATAGTTTTTCGGAGATTATTGAAATAACTAAAGAGGGGAAACACAGATTCGAATTTAAAATACCGCCTGGATATGGAGATCTCTATAATGGAGAGAAGAAAGGTACACAAATATTCGCTGATTTAATTATTTGGAAACAAATATTAGAATATTCAAAAGAAGTAAAAAAACCTATCATTTTTGTAACAAATGATATATCTAAAGATGAAGATTGGGGTTATATTGATAAAAAAGCTACAGAACTAAGAATTTATAGCCCAAGAGAAGAACTTATAAAAGAAATAAAAGATCATTCTTCCGTGGATTTTTGGATGTATAACTTACCCCAATTTTTATATCAGGCTAATAAACGTCTTAAATCAACTATTAAAGACGAAACAATTCAGAACTTTTTCCAATCTATTAATAAAAATAAAAATAAGAGCAACTACTTAAAATTTAAGTGTAATAAATGCGGAAGGATTCACAAATATGACGAATCTGAATTTAATTTAGATTTTGAATCTGTTGGGGGTTCTGAAAGAAGTATGGGAACTGAAAATCAATATCAAGCAAAAGAACATTTTAAATGTAGTTGTGGGAACAAAATTGAAGTGATATTTGAAGTTTGGGAATACCCACAAGGGGTTCATAATTATGATAATATTGAAATTGACAATGCTGAACTATTAGATTCGTTTTATTTTACAATTGATTTTTATGATGGAGATGAAGATAATTTTTCTACTTGCCATATTTGCGATGGTAATAATGAAGGTATGGGTAATTTTGTGAGATTTGATTTAAATATAGATTTAGATAATGAATTTGTTGATAAAATCCCAGAAAGTGAATATTCATCAGTTTCGTGTGGAAGTTGTGACTGGTGCAATAGTTTGCATATAGAATGTCCTAATTGTGGAGCTATTAATTTAATGGATGAGAATTACGCAAATGAAAATGTCGAATGTGAAGGAGGTTGTGGATTAATTTTTAAAATGGACACAACAGATGATAGAGAAAATTTGGGAGAATTTAATTTGACATTAGTTGATATAAGAATAAAAGAATGTGCTGGATGTGGGGAGAAATTTTTAGATGAACAGCTAATAGAAATTTGTAATAGTTGTGAAGAAAAATACAATGAAGAATAAAAAAAGAGCTTAACAGGATTTGGAAGCAATGGCGGGTTAAGGCTAAAAATTTAAAGTTTGGGGTTTCTATCCCGCAAAAAGCCGATTATATCGACTTTTTTCTTAAATTTATTCAATTAATTGGTTTTGTGCTTTCCGTATCAATATAGTGAAACATGGTATTATAGAATTACCATAATGAGAAAACTAGGTCACTCAATTACTAAATTTAACAAATGATAAGACAAAAATTAGGACGCATTTTATCTTTTAATGGTATTTCAATTTTGATTGGAATCGTCGGAGGTGTTTTTGGTATAATTTCAATTTTTATTGATTGGAATACTCAACTTAGTGTTAAATGGTTTGCTGCTCTCTGGATAATCTGCTCATTCATTTTAATTATTTCAGTAAAATTAACTTATGATATTTATAATACTAATACATTAAAAAATGTGAATAGTAAAGTACTTCAATTTTCGAATATAAACCTTCTTCTTTTAGTCGAGAATAATAACAATTTAGAGTTTTCACAAACAGTATCTATTTACTACATAAAAAATAACTTTCAATTATTATTTGCAAATGGATACGTTCAGAATATACAGGACAAATTTGTACAGATAAAAATAATTTCATTTGATGAAGAATTTACCACTATTCATATTGATGACTACCAACAAGTTATGAACAACGATAGTAATGCTTTATTATCAATATTAATTAAAAATTATATTAGTTATAATGGATAAAAATCTCATAAATATTTTAGTAGCAAGTAAAATTGATGATTTTCAAATTATCATAAACAAAGGTTCTGACGACAATGTTGATTCTTTTATGAGATTTCTTGTATATGAAGAAGGGAAAGAAATTTTAGACCCACATTCTAAAAAAAGCTTAGGAAAACTTGAGATTCCCAAAGGTTTTTTTAAAGTTCAACATATTCAAGAAAAAATGACTGTATTAGTCTCTGAATTAAAGAAAGATAAAAACTTATTTCAGTTACCATTATTAATAAAAGAATTAGATGTGGAAAAAGATCTATTAACTAGAATAAAAATTGGGGACAGAGTAAAAATAGTAAATCAATTATAACTAAATACAAGACTGGTAACTGTTGGACAACTCTGTTTGAGGATATAAACATGAATGATCTCGTTTAAAACTTTTTGTGTTAGAACGAGATGATAAGTTGAAAATTATACAAACCTTGTGATTTAATCATGAGGTTTATCTTTTTGTATTAGGAAGTTAACAGTAAACTTTCTAATATTGTAAATATGTTAAAAATACCTTATGGCATATATTACAAATGCTGTTTATAACAAGCTAGTTAATAGTAGGACAGTTCATAAAGCTCATGTACCACCACAATTATATGATGAAATAATCTATTATTTTGGTGTTGATGAGGTATTATCGCCCTACGATTTTAGTGTATTAGGAGACCATGTTAATATGACATCTGGAAAACATATAAAAAATCAAAGTCTTGGATATTTACCACCTAAAAAAGACTTGTTTTTATATGTGTTTGAAAGGGAGGGAGCTTATAAATATCATTTATTTGAAGATTGTATATATCTAAATAATGATTTCAACAATTATATAATTCCTGAACAAGTCCGACATATAGGAGCAGATTTAGTAAGTGAATATAGAAATTGGTTTATTAATAATGGATTCGACAAAGTAGATGGTAATGAACGTGAAATTATATCGAAAATTACTTTTAACTACAATAGTTCATTTGCCGCATTACATAAATTGTCACCCTTGAACGAAAGCTATAAATTAATTGTTAGTTTAAAGAATAGTACATATCAACTAAGTCAGAGGTACTATAGTTTAACGAATGTGGGAAGTAATGTTAGAAAATACATAAAAGAATATAAAGCATCTTTTACTAAAGGAAGGATAGTTGATCTGATGAAATACAGTCACTATGAAAATGCTCCTAAACATATTATTGAGCAAAAGGTGAGTGAACTAACAACAGATGTTTTTATTCAAAATTATGGTTACGAAAAACTGATAAATGATTTTAGGGAAGCCAATCGTATTAAATATTCAATCTTGAATGAACTTAAGTTGTTTATAAATTTTCGATGCGGTTTTAAATCTAATGATTTTTCTAAGGAAGTTTTAGAGAGCTACGGATTGGTTTGTTGTAAATCATGTTTAGAAAGATTTAATAGTCAGAATTAGTTTCTTTGCTGTAAAAATAGACTTTCTAAAAGATAAAATATAGATTATGGATCAAATTGATTTTAAACAAAGCGAATTAATATTAAGAGTCAAAAGAAGTCCTTTATTAGGTAGAATACTCTTATATTTAATAACCTTTTTATCAATAGCTTTACCATTAGGTGGTTTTATTGTAAATATGAGTAGTAATGTAGGGTTAAGTTTTTTTCATATATTATTTCTATTCGTATTTGCGTTAATAGCATTTTATATGCTTCGAGTTTCACTGTGGAATACTTATGGTTTTGAAATTATTCAATTTGGTAATAGCAAATTGACTTACGTTGCAGATTATCATTGGTTTAAAGATAAAGTAAAAGAGTTTTCGTTTGAAAATATTAACTATGATATAAAACCGATAGGCTATGAAGAAGATAATAAAGGTATATTAGTAATTAAATTTGATGATGATAGAGTATTGGAGACTGTTGCTAAAATACCAATATCTGATTTAGAAAGTTTAATAATTAGGTTAAACAAAAGTTGATCGTAAACGTTTACAAACATTTATCGCGTATATTTGAGAGTTATGGAAGATACCTTCAAAAAAATAACTGAGCTATCATCAATACAATCTGAAAACTTAACTAAATTTAAAGATGTTGTAGAATATGAAATATGTCTTCTCCATATAGAAGAACATATTGACGCTGCAATCTTACTATTCAAAAATGGTTTTCTTGACCAAGCAACTTTTTTGATTATTACAGTCTTAGAAGAAATTTCGAAAGCTGAAATTTGTATTTATCGAGGTTTTGGAGGACAAAATAAATTTGTTAAAAGAACTAAGGATGGTTTATTCAATCATAAATCCAAACATCTTGCAATTGCAAACGATATAACTTTTAAATATTTAAAAACGAAAAAACTTTACGGTAAAGATTTAATTGATGGAATCCTAAAAAATCTAAAAAAAGGCTATTATATATCTATTAGAGAAAACTCATTGTATTTTAAAAATATTGATGGGGAATGCATAGTGTCAGATAAGAATATAACAAAAGATTCAACTAAAATCTTGCTATTGATATGCTTGGAAATTTTTGAAGATAGATTGTTTGGTTTTTCTGATCAAACGGATATTATCACGGATAGAGTTTTATCTAAATACAATGATATTCAATAAAAAAAGGAGTTAAATAAACTCCTTTTAAATGCGGTGAGTCTCGGTATCGAACCGAGTTTCCTATTTTATTCTATGTTACATTCATTTTAACAGATTATTCCGGTGAAATCACCTCCGATACCGAACTCACTATTACAAGTAGATTTCCTAAAAGAGTCAATATAGAACCTAATGAAAGGTTAATAAAGATTAGCGGTTTGGCGAAGTGCGTGCTTAAGTACAAACTTCAACTTTAGTGCTTTCTATCCACAAAAACCATTTTTTATTATCTTTAAAAGTGTAAATTAGCATATAAAAATGGTTTTGTTACGGTAGTGCTAGATTGAACCTTTGTACTTTTTATTCCGCTCCTTCGCAAAGCCCCGAAAACAGTTAGCAGTAATTTTAACAATACAAAATATATAATCATAAAATGAAGGTTCCAAATGTATTTATTTCATACTCTCATGATACCCTTGAGCATAAAAAATGGGTTTTAGAATTAGCAATTCGCTTAAGAAATAATGGAATAGATGCAATCATAGATCAATTTGAATTACAAGCTGGAGATGATGTTCCACATTTTATGGAAAAAAATCTCGTAAAAGTAGAGAAAATAATTATGGTTTGCACTGAAAGATACGTTGAAAAAGCTAATAGTGGTGAAGGTGGAGTGGGGTATGAAAAAATGATAGTTACTTCTAATTTATTAAAGAGAATAGATGAGAATAAAGTAATACCTTTAATTAGACAAAAGGGAGAAACAAAGCTACCAACTTTCCTGAGTTCAAAACTTTATATCAACTTCTCAAAAAATGATGAGTTTGAATTCAGCTTCGATAACTTATTAAGAACAATTCATAAAACGCCAATATTTGAAAAGCCTCCAGTAGGAAATAATCCATTTAAAGAAGTACAAAAAGAAAGTTTAGATGGAGATATTAAATTATTAAGTGAAGCATTAAAAATAATCCTATCAATTCAAGGAGCAGGTGCATCTGCAAAAACTGAAATAGTTGCACTTAGGTTAGGTGTTTCAATTACTATGTTTAAGGTAATTGGAACAAAACTTGAAAAACTTGGATATACTAAATGGTTTACTGGTCACTTTTACATTGGAGCTACAGAAAAAGGACTAATGTATGCCTATGAAAACAATCTGATAAATTAAAAAACTACTGCTAAAATAGGTTTAGCGCAATGACGGGTTAGTAAATCTTACAAAAAAAGTTGACAACCTTACTTTAAAATGATCTATATTTGTATGAAAGGCTGGACATTCGGCTCTACCCTTAATTAGATAATCTGTAAAGTCAATAATATCAATGGTTACATTCCCTGGTTCGAGCCCAGGTGGGACCACACGACAAACCCCTTGTAGTTCAAGGTTTTTTTTTGTTTCCTATAATTTTATTCGATATGTTTCTATTAAAATTTGTGTAGATAATGCAAAAGTTTACGAATTGTTTTGTTTAAGGAATAAAAAATAAAGTAGATTGACTTTCTAATGTTGAGATGTAAAATACATGAAAATATTGTATAACAAAAAATCCTGAATGTAAATTCAGGATTTTTGTACTCAAGGCGGGACTTGAACCCGCACGAACATTACTGCTCACTGGATTTTAAGTCCAGCGTGTCTACCAATTCCACCACTCAAGCGAATCAAAACAAACTGTAAGTCTGTATTGCGACTGCAAATATAGAACGATTATTTTATTTTACAAGGGTTTTAAAAAACTAATTTGTAATTATTTTTTAAAGTTTTGATAATGTTTAAACTAGCTTTTGCTTTTTTATTATGCTATTACATATTTGTCCTGCGAAGAATGTTTAATAAGCAAAAAAGCATTGCTATTGCAATGCTTTTTGTTAACGTAATGGTCTGTTTAAAACCAAATCAATGTATAAGTTTACTCTGTTTTTTAATTGTTTTCTGTGAACTACAAAATCTAAAAAGCCGTGTTCTAACAAAAATTCCGATGTTTGAAAACCTTCTGGTAAATCTTTACCAGTTGTATCCTTTACAATACGTGGACCTGCGAAGCCGATTAATGCACCAGGCTCTGCAATATTAATATCGCCTAACATTGCGTACGATGCCGTTGTTCCACCAGTTGTTGGATCGGTACATAATGAAATATAAGGGATTTTAGCATCTGCCAATTGCGCTAATTTTGCCGATGTTTTTGCCATTTGCATTAACGAATACGCTGCTTCCATCATACGTGCACCGCCCGATTTTGAAATCATCATGAACGGAATGTTGTTTTTGATAGAATAATCGATTCCACGGGCAATTTTTTCACCTACAACAGAACCCATAGATCCGCCAATAAAAGCAAAATCCATACAGGCAACAACTAAATCTGCTCCTTTAGATTTTCCTACCGCAACACGTACTGCATCTTTTAAATTGGTTTTGTCTTTAGCTTCTTTTAAACGATCGCTGTACTTTTTGGTATCAACAAATTTTAAAGGATCTTTCGCTGTTATAGAACCAAATAATTCTTTGAACTTATTGTCATCGAATAAAATTTCAAAATATTCTTTACTTCCAATTCTTACG
>Ga0256897_1000317_pt1 | contig 11079 bp, 2 predicted proteins | sample MC6MC0670MT_FD_186336 | JGI IMG/M metagenome (GOLD analysis project Ga0256897, IMG submission 186336) | Metatranscriptome of enriched soil aggregate microbial communities from Iowa State University, Ames, United States - MC6-MC0670-MT... | ecosystem: Environmental > Terrestrial > Soil >... | reverse complement strand
TGGGACGTCTGGATGGGGCAAATGCGGGGCCTAGGGGGGCGATTAAAGGAATGGATTCGAATAATAACCGTACAATTCTGTTTGATCGACACCAAGGGCTTGTTGAAGGGTTATGGGATCAAAATAAAGCTATTAATAATGCACAATTATCGCAGGATCATGCCCATGTTGTTGGGGATAATCATCCTAAGGGGTTGGTTTCGAAAAATGATTTTAATAATTTGTCACAAAATTCGTTTCAAAAAAATAATACTTCACAAAATAATAATTGCAATATTAACCCACTGTTATTGTTGAATAATTCTGAAACTTCAATTGAAAAAGATGACCCATCGCGTCAATCATTTTCCCAAAAATCAACTACCTCCCATCATCGTCGTTCCGTATCAGTATATCAACCATCTCAATTACAATCATTGCTACGCCGTACTAATGCATATAATATATCATCTGAACCAGGAACGCCGCCGTCTTTTCAGAATGAACTCAATAATTCCACCAGAACAAGCACAGTCGGCCCGTTGCCAGGTGGTGCTGATAGATTAACGACTGGTTATTCCCAATCTCTTTATGGCGATTTTAATAATAATTTTATCCGGGATGATAATGAATTACATTCTTCACGGAGCTCTCAAAATTCACAAAACTCTCAAAACTCACAAAACTCACAACATTATCCACAAAATAATATAAATGTTCAAGACAGCTCAAACCTTCTCGATGACGAGCCCTATTCCCCAGATTCCTTAAAGATTCGTTCTTCCGGTGTAATACCGCCTACATACTTTGTCGATGATGAAGTCGAGTCAATTGAAGCTGATGATAGTCTTAGCGATGGTGATAGTGACGGCGAATTTGACCCTGATCAATTGTTAGAATTGTTCTGTGAGGTAGACATACCATTTGATTATTTAGACGATGTTATACCGACTACATCTACTTTAAACCCACCATTGGGTACACAAGCTAATCACACTACCTCACCCAAAGGTGGGAGAATTGGCACGAATGGTGCAAATAATTCACAAAATAACCATAATAATAATGACAAAGGCAGCGGTCAACTTGGTTCATTTTTTTCACGTATTTTTGGTATGAATAAACGCGAAAATAATACCAAAAATAATAACAACGATGATAACACTTCACACAATGATGAATCAATGTATACTGCACAACAATTACAAATTATTCAACAACATGCGCCTGGGATTAGATCAAAGTTTGAAATCATTGTGAAAGATTCCATTTCAAAAATCACACAATCGCATTCCGGCCCAAAAGACCCATCATCTTTAGAAAATACTTATGATAGTGATGAATATCAATTATCAAAGACTGGTTTGCCTGAATTAAGAGCATTATTGTTACTTTTGGGGCCGTTAACACCATTATCTTCTGCACAATTGTCTTCTCTTAAGGAAAACTCGTTAGTCCTACGTCCAAAAGATCCACACGTTGAACATTTTTTTGTATCAGTATTAACAGATACGGCTAGTAATCAATTACCTTCATTACCGCAACATAGGGGGTCAGTTTGGCAAAAAGAGGGCGAAAAGAGCTCAGAAAGCTCTCGCAATCAACAACAACAAAGCACTCGTGTTCAACAATTGGGTTTACAAACACCGTCTGCACCTTCCTCACCACAATCAACACCTGGTAATTTTGGAACCGCCGGGGTTAGCATTAATGATGATGGGTTTCAATTAGATGGATTTAATCTGAACGGGCTTAATGAAAAGTTTAAGGACAATGATTTTGAGCCCTCTGTCAGTCATGTTTCTTCCCATCGTCGTAAAAATTGGATTATTGATCAAAAAGCTAATTTGATTAATCAACTCAATGTGATTGGAGGTTCGACTGTACCTGTCGATCTGTCCGTGTATTATAATACTACTGTGTGTTGTTGTCAACAAGTTATTGAACAAGGTTTGGTTAGACCGATTAATATACATCAATTTATCCCAGATAAACGGGCTAATGTTAATGTCGGGGATAAAAAAAATAAAAGTGGGGAAAATGATGAAAAAGATGTTATTATTGATGGTAATAATAATAATAATAATAATAATAATATCAATAACGACAAAAATGGCGAAAAAAACACCACAATTGTTAACGGCAATATTGTCCCAATTGACCCGACCCAAATCTTATGTGTTTGTGCAGCTAGCCATTTAAAACTACTTGGCGATAATACCCCCACGAATTTAGCTCTTATCCAACAGTATAATTTATTACAATCAACTGGAGCAAACTTACAAAACTCCGCACAAAATTTCAATAAACAAAATAACTACGATGAAAATTACGATTTCGAATCAAAAATATCCCCCACCTCAAATCTCCTCCAAAACAAAGAAGCTATTCGTCAATATGTTCAACAACAAGGTATTAATGCCATTTCTAACCCTGAAATTCAACACTGGATTAAAAGTTTACCTGTTTGTTTAGGGATGATTGTTAACAATATCTCTCACTGTGACGCTCTTATATATGCCAAACTGCTCCACATCCTTCAATATCTCCCCCCAATCGATCACGTTTTACCGAAATTACTTCGACCATCTCCTGGGGTTACTACTGGGGGTGTTGGGAACAGCTCAAAAAGCCCTCAAAATGGCTCGCAAAATACATCCGTTTCTTCACAAGATTCTTCACAAAACATGTCAATATTTGATTCCCAATCATATTCAGCGCTTAAAAAGCATCAATTAGCTCTAATTTGTTCTATATTGCCTAGCACATTGTTTTATAAGTATTTATTGCGCTCAGAAGATTGGATCAGAGTCAATCTTGATCCTGTTTTTTACAATTCTATCCAGCCATATGTCCAACGTACTCGTCAAGAACGTCGTGCTCAATTTAACGCTTTGCAGGATTCATTACCTGCTTCGATGTTAAGAGAACAACAAAGTGGAGGGGTTGGTACAAGCCCAAATAGTGTTTATCATATTAACCCGGCTAGTTTCGGTACTACCACACCTCAACATACTAATTTAGCACTTCAATCAACACCAACATTACCAACATTATCAATGGCACCAATTCAGCCCACTTCTGATGTGCTACCGGTTTCCAACTTGGCAACTCTCGGTATCTTATTACCGACAACGTCTTTATACTGGTCACCGTTATTCCCTCATCATTTACCTCCATCATTAAGAGTTAAAGAAGTTGGACAATTGTTAAGGGTTTTGGCTTTACTACGTGATCCAAAAGTCCCTTCTTTTATTCCTTTCCCACAAATCGCATTACAATATCCATATCCAGTCAGTGAATCAACAGTTAAGTTAATTAAGCAACCTGATATGAATGGCTCGAATTTGGATAAATCTTGTGGGAATGTTGGTCAAAACGATCAAAATGATCAAAGCGGTGTTAAAATTCAACATACAAAAACACGTTCAGATGATTACAGTGTTTCGACATCAGCATTGAGCACACAATTATCAAATTCATTCGCTCAAAATTATATTAATGAGAATGTTTCAAATCGTATCGAACGTAGCATTAGCACCACACAGCAACCGCCAACACCACCTCTACCACCAACAGACAACTCCGCTCAACTCACCTCCCCATCACCTCTCCCAACAACCCTTTCATTCTCATTACATGAGAGCCCTGATGATATGGTACACAATACCCATCCGTTACCACCGCCACCGTCACCATTACCTTCAAATAATGATAGTCCGAATAGTTCAATGTCTAGTCCCGGTACTAATAATACCAAAAATAATCAAACATCATCATTTCAACCACCGTTTCAAATCCTTTCTAGTAACTCTATTGGGTACGGTGCTGCTTTTCATACCACCGTGAATACTAATCAAGCTCAACCTCCGCCACCCCCATCACCACCACCACCAACACCTGGATTTATCATTACACATTCTAGCGATCAATCCTCTCATGACTCACGTCCATCATCGCGTCCCCATACTGCACAACGGGCTCACAATGATCAAGACGGTACGAATAAGGGTCAAAATGATGACAATTCAACCCTAGCAACGACCCCAGTTGAAAGAGATGATGATATTCCCGCTGCTACTCGCTCACGTGGTGTCTCTGCGATGTCTTATGGTTCTAAACCAATGGCTGGGAATCAACAGGAAGGTAATGCTTCCCCAAGATCGCCGCCATTATCGACACTACAAGAAACATCAACTTCAGGACAACATGATATTATCCAACCATTAAATCCCCCAAAAAGTATTGTTATTAATACATCATTTACCCCATCTGTAAACTCACCTTCCTCTCCACGAAGTCCACAGAATGGACAAAATGGCCCGAAATTTGGCATTAATACAAGTAAAAATTCCCCAAGCTCATCAAATTCTACACGACAATCCGCTCAGCGCCCATCATTAAGACAATCATTATTGGTTAATGCGAGTGAATTACATAATACACTTCCGCCGCAAGCCACTAAAGATGGTTATTCAAAATTGTTACGTCGATCACTTTTAGCATCACAAAGCTCAATGAATTTTGGTGGGGATGATTTACAATTAGCTGCATTACAACAGAAATATAGGGATGAAATCAATGGAGTTAATGGGGATCCTCAAAATGATGGTTCAAATATTAACCCCTCTGCAGAAAAACAAGTTTCCCCAAAAAATCGCCCTCTAAATACAAAAGTTTTTGGTCCTTCTAAACAAGAACAACAACGACAACAACAGAATAATGCTGCTGAAGAAGGGTCGAGAAATGCTAGAAATCAAGAAAGGTTATCGACTCTTTCACAAAAAGCGCCAGTTTTCCGTGATTCGGTTCGCAACCTTACCCCATTGAGTAATAATGGTCAATCAAATCCATTATTAGACGATGGGAATCAAGGCGGTAATGTCAATGCTAAAGATGCCTCCAGTCCTACCCCAACTTTATGTATTTCCCCCCTTATGCTGAGCTATGCTCCGGATATTATATCTGTCCATCGTAATAACTTTGTACAACGTGATAAGCGCATGGCTTCATGGTTAAATCGATGGCTTACTGAAGTACATACAGAATTAAGAATGACGTTATTGTTAGAATCCGATGAACGCCTATCCAGTGTTTTCGAAACAAATTTAATCGTCAATACCCACAATATACAACTCAAAGGTCGCGTTCAGATGTATCAACAGTATTTATTTGCGTGTCAATTAGGGGCAACTCAACAATCACAGAGTTTAATTGCGGTCGCGAGTGCTAAGGGTAAGAAGGGGGGTAAAAATGATGGGGAAATGGTTGTTGCACCGCAAGATGAGGTATTATATAGAAAAATCGGTTCTAGTAGATATTTTAGACATGGGTATTATTATTTTCAACAAAATCAACACTTATCCGCGACTGCTTCAACTTCACCCAATAATGCTCAAAATAAAGACAAGAATGGTAAAAATGAAAAAAATATTCAAAATAATAACGATGATCGTGAAATAACACTTCAACATTTAGTTATGCAATTTACACATTTATTACCTCATATGAAACAAAGTACTCGGATGTATTCATTTCAAACGTTGGTCAAAAAAGGGGTTTTCTGTAACAATTTATCTTCCCTCATTCAACAACACAAATCAACCACCATCTACCCTTCTTTACCTCCTCATTTGCAATCCACACATCAAGAACCATTATTAACCACTAATGATCTTAATCTTATCCGAGATTCTACATTTTTCTTCTCTGAATTAAGAAAAGGGGAGTATATATTTTATATTATCACTTCTGACAACTCCCGTACAATCAACCGTTCTACAACCCATCAACAACATCAACAAGCTTCTGACTATTATACTATTCTTAATCATCGTAGGGGAAGTGGAACTCCTGCATCGTTGGCACAAATTTATGGGCACATTGATAATAATAATAATAATAACAATTTAAATCATTCTTCACCTGAACATGACATTCACTCATCATCATCATCAAATTTAACCACTACAACCTTATCTAAAGCTGGTTCATCATCAACACAATCTGCTGATGGTTCTCTATCCCACAGTACGTCAATTTCATCTGCCGGCCACCTCTCATCATCATCCTCATCTAATCCTTACAATCCAAACTCTTCCTCATCGCCTACCCCATCTGTTGTCGTTGTCCCGCCTATTATTTTCGAATATGATGACCTCATCAGACGACGGGATACTGCGAAGACTTTATGGGCCCAGGGGAGTAAGAAATTGGATAAAAATTTAATTACTGCGTATACTAATAATGATCTATTATCAGCTATGGGTTGTATCAAAACTTTTGATAAATTTAATGCCCAAAATCAAAATCCAGTACAAAATAATAATTCTATTCTCGGTGGGCCAACTATGAATATGAATAATTCATCAAATTCCTCATTTGGTGCGTCTAATGGGGCTGACGGGAATGGCATCGCTTTGGGGGCTCCTCAAGCAGCTCGTCCACCACAGCCCCCATTGGTTCCTCTCCCCTATGTCAATCGTGGGTGTGTTTATGGTATCAATCAACTCGGCAACCCTGTTGCTGTTGTATTATTAGGGCAAGTTTTGGCAATTGATATTGTTTGCTTGCTACAAAGAGTTGTTGAGAAACATTTTGTAAATAGAAAAGCGCAGGGATTTTAGGTTTTTTACCCAACAGAAATCTTTTCTATCAGATTATATTTTTTCTCTCCTACTTTTTCAAGACTTTGCCCGGCTCTTTATAAAACTCCATTTATTATATCTACTAAATCACTATTTTGTCTCCATTCCCGTATTTACATTAATATCTTGTTAATATTACCTTAATTTTGCATTGTTTTGCATATTTTTGCCCACTTGTGCTTAAAAGGCTCTAAATCATATACATGAGTAAATTTGCTTATTTATTGTTGTTTAAGCGTTTAAAATTCAGATGAAATAAATAATTGTTTGTTTTTGTTTGTGGAATTGGATTTGTCAGACAAAAATATGTTTAAAATTGTTTTTTTTTTCAAAAATGGAAATTAAAAAAGCGAAAAAACCCGCAAAAAAGCGGCAAAAAAAGGAGGAAACAAATCAAAATGTTTCCCTACCATGCTTCTCCCTCCATCCCAAACTCAATTCAAGATCTACTTCCAATCATGCAGTTAATTCCCGTTATTCAGCACGATCGTCATACCCTTCACCGGATTGATTTTGGTTAGGATCAATACATTGCGGAGCTGGTAAGTCCCCACATTGTGTTGGTGTATACTCTATAGAAGTACTACTCGATCCATCCTCATAAATGGTCGTCGTGTAACAAGCTGGGGTGGACACCCATTCAAACACAGTTTGAGTTACACAAGGACAAGTTGGTGGAGGGACTTGAGAACAAGCATTTTGACTGGGATCTAGAGATATAGTATTGTAGTCTTGATAGAACTCAGTGACGTAGCAACCATAGTTTTGAATTGGACCACAAGTTTGATCTGAACAACATTGAATAAAATTCCCATAATCATCTTTACATTTCCATTCAACTATAGTTTGAATCGGTCCGTCTGAACATGGACAAGTGAGGGGATCTTGATAACCCCAACAATTGCTATGTGGTAAGAAAGTAATGGAGTTATAAGAACCTTTTTGAATACAAACTGGATTAATTGTATATTGACCACTTTGATCCGGTAGATTAGAACAGATATCAGACTGGGGTGGTGAAATCATCACAAAGGTATCTTTACCATTAATTTCCTCAACTAAATAACGAGAAAAATTGAATTGGTTACACGAACAGAGGTTATATTCAACCAAAGTGGAATTAGAATGTTGGTATGAGCAATACCATTCCGGTGGTGAACAAATTGAACATGGTTCAATTGGTGGGATGTTAATACATGCATCACCTGTTGAGTCAAGAACTGTAGAAATTGTGAACCCAGTAACATCATCAGTTATCACTTGAACGCAATAAACTGGTGCAGTGAGATCACAATTCTGAATACAGCAAGATTCCCAATATTCTAACGAATTAGGATCTGCTGGGCATAACCATTGTGGAGTAGTAGTATAGACACATTCAGGACAAGTGACAGGTTCAGGGAATCCTGCTTGGGTACATAAAGAAGCATCGAGAACGGATACCTGGGAAGTATCAGGATTACCATCGATACCGGGGGTTATCCATGTACCGACACATACGGTTGAACTGTCAGGACGAATAAATGGAAGACCACAACGACCCCAACAACACTCTTCAATCGTACCATACCAATCATTTTTACATAACCACTGAAAATCTGGCTCAGGGCATGGGAGATTAGTACCGGGGATTGTTGTACATGAAGCACTATTTGAAGTTGATTCAAGGCCCCAACATAATTCTTCACTTGCTAAAACGGTGGAATAAGATTCACCGCTCGGTAAATTGGTCGTAATTGTGCACAAATATCCGGGTTGAGGGAGCCCACAAGTAAAACAGCAATCGGTTGGGCCGTTCTGGTCGCCACAAAGCCATGCAGCGGTTTCAGTTGTACCTGGTGGACACGAATTTGGGCATTCTAAAGGAGCAGGTGAGCCATTACAAAGTCCTGAAAGACCAACTTCATAAGAAATGGTACTATTAGAATGGGTAAGGGTACGAATACAAGTTTGAGCAGCATGAACAGAACCACAAGCTGAATCTTGACAACATGGAACGTAATTGTGGTATTGCCCATATGAAGGAGCTGAGACTCCAACGTTATCCGAGCCAGACACGTGTGAGCTTAAACATAACCATTCTTCAGAAGTAACAGTATAATCACAGACCGGACATGATGATGAGGTTGGAATGGGACCGCAAAGTGTTTGGTCTACGATTTCATACCAACCAGATTCAGTCATTTGTACGCAACTAATCGAGTGAGGATTAGAGCAACCTAAAAGGTTACAACAGGAATCAAAACCAGGAAAGTAAAAAGTTTGGCATAGCCATTCCGGAGAGGAGTTTTGAGCGTGGGTAAGGATGGTCATAAAAGCCAAGACGGTCAAAAGTGGGGTTACTAATTTTGTTATTGACATCATTAACAACGCTAGTATTGGAAATTGGGGGATTTTTGGTTGTTTTAAGGGGGGTAACATCAATGAGAAACAAAAAACGACAAATGAGGTTGTATATGGAAGAGAAAATTAAATGTAAGGGAAAATGGGTTCGACAATCAGATTTTGAAGCTGTATGAGCGGACTGAAGTAGATAGATTCGATATTTGGATATTTTTGAGCTGGTTTGTCATGTTTTTTTTTAGGATTTTGCAACATCTTTGGGATTGACTTTAATTAACTCAAAGATTTTCTCCACTGCATGGATTTGGGGGGTAGAGGCGGATGATTGAGGTGAGGAGTGGAAGAAACCAAACGGGCGAGGTTCAAAAAGAAAAAAACGTATCAAAGTAGTTTTTACGACATATATGGAAAGTAATAGGAGTTATATCCTCATAACCAACGTAAAATTCTCGATTTCTTGCGATTAAAGATGTACGAACCGGAATTATTCAAAGTATGGAGGAGATTTGCTAAAAATGAAAATGTTATAGTTTGTCCCATTTTCCCCATGTTTATCATTGATTTCAGCAATTATCCCATTTCTCCAATTGAATCACCCACACTTAATACTATTCTCCTCCCCACTACCCATTCAAACTAAAACTCACCGATATCATTCAATTATTAAAATTACGATTAAAAGTGGTGGGATTGATCAAGGTCGGGACAAAGCTTAAAAATAATCACCATTTTCGCCTGAAGAAATAGAGTTTATTGAGAGTTTTCAAAGAGGAAAATAATAACTCTTTAACTGCAAATAATATCGCAATGTTAGTCTGAAATTAAAAAAAGGGAAAAGGTGGAAACCTTCAATCATTTTTCAATTGACTTATTGCATAACGGGGGCATTATGGGGCATATAATAAAAAGGTCGAGATTGTTTTGGTTTTGCTTTGATGTGGAAAAAAAATTGTCTAAAATTCTATTCTAAAAAAGGGGAATTATGCGGTTAAACAGAGTTCCCATCAGTTAATGGTTGGAACGCATAGTTTTCATCTTCAACTTTGGCCCCTCTAGTGCGGGAATACAATGCCAAACCAAGTAAACCAGCAGCTAAAAGAATCAAAAAGGCAACAACCGCAAAAAACATCTTGCTATGTCCAGCTTTATCAAATTGAATATTTAAAGAACCCAATAAGTAATAAGGTGGTGAAAATAATTCATCATCGTCATCGGTAAAACCATATAATGCAACAATTGTATCTTTAAACTTAACAGATGAGTGAGCTAAATCACGTTGCAAAAATGCTTCTGGACATTTAAAATGATAATCCCAGCTGCCATGAAATTGATGTGAAAACACAACACGTAATGATAATAAATCCTTTGTGCGATCAAATGGTTTACCATGACGATCAGCACCGATTAACTCAACAGTATTTTTAATTGCTTTTTTGGAACGATCATCATCTTCATAATGGACTTCAGTAACGGTACAAGTAAACTTTCCACCAATAAAGAAATCTTCTTGAGGCAATTCGACAACTAACTTGTTAAACCCGCCATTAACCTCAAGGAGATCAAAATCAAATGAATACCGAGGATATTCCCCCTTTTCGATTTCTTTTAACTTATTTACAGGTAAAGCAAGGGTGTTTGAGGTTAATGGCTGACCGATAGCACCCATACCAATTTGTGTAATGCTAACCTGTGGAGTAGCATGGACATCAGTATAACGAATGACACACTGTGGCATGTAAATTTGGGTTGGTGGGACATGTTCAGCTTTGTAAATAAATGTCCAGGTTAATAATAAAGAACCTTCTTTGTCAGATTGATTCCAATTAGATTCAGAAAATGACAATTTTGATTTAATTGGGTCCCCATCATTATTAAGTACAAATTCTTCTTGGTATAACGAAATACGATCATCGGCAGGATTTTGGCTTGATTTAGAACCCGCAGAGAATGAAAAGTATGCTTTTTGTGGTTTAGTCGGTAAACCTTGAACAAAGGCAGTAAAGACATCATCGGTTAATTCCTTAATGAGTTCACCAGAATGTGTTAATTTCATAAAAGTTGAACAAACAACGATACCTTCAGTTTTAGCAGTTGGGATAGTTGCAATGAC
>Ga0256897_1000315_pt1 | contig 11085 bp, 10 predicted proteins | sample MC6MC0670MT_FD_186336 | JGI IMG/M metagenome (GOLD analysis project Ga0256897, IMG submission 186336) | Metatranscriptome of enriched soil aggregate microbial communities from Iowa State University, Ames, United States - MC6-MC0670-MT... | ecosystem: Environmental > Terrestrial > Soil >... | reverse complement strand
TCCATGAGGGTGTTGACGTTGAACTGGCTGAATTCCATGGCGGTTCCTGCGGGGTGAAAGGACAGGGGAAGGAGAAAACTTCGCGGGGGAAACGCGAAAGGGCAAATGTAGCACCGACAGAGGGATGCTATCGTGACGCACCCCCCGCCGATTCGCCCCGGGCCGCCTCAAAAGGGCCGCCGTCTCGGGCGCTCTATTTTATGCAAGTGGCGCGCCCTTCGCGCGCAGCCCGTTGTCGCTTTTTACTGACCAATCATGAAACGTATTCTTTCCAGTCTTGCTGCCGGCCTGGCGCTGGCGGCGGCCGGCGCGCCGGTACACGCCGAGTATCCCGAACGGCCCATCCGCCTGATCGTGCCGTTCCCGCCCGGGCAGGCCACCGACATCTTCGCCCGCGCGCTGGCTGAAAAGCTGGGCGCGGCGGTGAAGCAGCCGATCGTGGTGGAAAACCGCGCCGGCGCCGGCAGCAACATCGGCATGGAACAGGCCATGCGCGCCCCGGCCGATGGCTACACGCTGGTCATTGCGGGCAGCGCCGCCGCGGTCAACCAGACGCTGTACAAGACCATCAACTACAGCCTGACCAAGGATTTCGCGCCGGTGTCGGGCGTGTTCTCGGTGCCGCTGATGTTCCTGGCCACGCCGGCATCCGGCATCACGTCGCTCAAGCAGCTGGTTACGCAGGCGCGCGCCAATCCGGGTGAGCTGGCCTACGCCAGCGCCGGCATTGGCGGCACGCAGCATTTGTCAGCCGAGATGTTCAAGGCCGCAGCCGATATCGACATCCGCCACATTCCATACAAGGGCAGTGGCCCGGCCCAAGCAGATTTCCTGGGTCACCAGGTGCCGTTGATGGTGGATTCCGTAACAGCCGGCCTGCCGCACGTGCAGAACAAGAAGGCCGTGGCGCTGGCCGTGACCACCGCCAAGCGCCTGCCGCAGCTGCCCGACGTGCCCACCGTGGCCGAATCCGGCTATCCCGGCTTTGAGGCGATTGGCTGGGCCGCCGTGCTGGCCCCGCGCGACACGCCGCCTGCGGTGACGAACTACCTGAGCAAGCAGATCGGCCAGGCGCTGTCGACGCCGGAAATGCAGAAGTTCCTGCGTGACCGGGGCGCCGAACCGATGCCGCTGACGCCCGAAGCCACCGGCGCATTCATCGCCACGGAAGTGGACAAGTGGGGCCGCGCGGTCAAGCAATCTGGCGCGCAGGTGGATTAAGCACGCCGTCCGCCACGCCAAAAGCCGTCCCTGTTTTTCAGGGGCGGCTTTTTTATCGCCCTGATCCGGCGCGTGCCCCTCGATTGGGCGGTTTTTCTGGATGATCCATCTCGCCTTGACCGGTTTATCCACAGCAAGCCCTTGCCTAAGCTCGAAGCTCCACTGATTCAAGAAGGGGTTTCACATGGCAGACCATTCCATCAAAGGCAAAGTCGTGCTGATTGCGGGCGGTGCAAAGAACCTGGGCGGGTTGATTGCGCGCGATCTGGCGGCGCACGGCGCCCGCGCCATCGCCATCCACTACAACAGCGCGGCGTCGAAAGCCGATGCCGACGCCACCGTGGCCGCCATTGAAGCAGCGGGCGCGAAGGCCGTGGCCTTGCAAGCCGACCTGACGACGGCGAGCGCGGTCGAGAAGCTGTTTGCGGATGCGGTCGCAGCCGTTGGCAAACCCGATATCGCCATCAATACCGTGGGCAAGGTGTTGAAGAAACCGTTCACCGAGATCAGCGAAGCCGAGTACGACGAGATGACGGCGGTGAACTCCAAGACCGCGTTCTTCTTTCTACGCGAAGCGGGCCGGCATGTGAACGACCATGGCAAGATCTGCACGCTGGTGACGTCGTTGCTGGGTGCGTTCACGCCGTTCTATGCCGCCTATGCCGGCACCAAAGCGCCCGTCGAGCACTACACCCGCGCGGCGTCCAAAGAGTTTGGCGCGCGCGGCATTTCGGTGACCGCCGTGGGCCCGGGCCCGATGGACACGCCGTTCTTCTACCCGGCAGAAGGCGCCGATGCGGTTGCGTATCACAAGACCGCAGCCGCGCTCTCGCCCTTCAGCAAGACGGGGCTGACCGACATCGAAGACGTCGTGCCATTCATCCGCCACCTGGTCAGCGACGGCTGGTGGATCACCGGCCAGACCATTTTGATCAACGGCGGCTACACGACAAAGTAAGCGGCTACTCTGTCACGCATGGACAGATTCGACCAATACCGCGTCTTCGCCCACGTCGCCGACATGGGCAGCTTCATCAAAGCCGCCAACGCGCTGGACGCGCCGCGGGCGTCGGTGTCCGCGGCCATCCAGCAGCTGGAAACGCAGCTGGGCGTGCGCCTCTTGCACCGCACGACGCGGCGGGTTCGCCTGACGGCCGACGGCGAACAATTGCTGGCGCGCGTGCGTCCGCTGCTGGCGGAAGTGGAAGACATCGACCAGCTGTTTCGCGCGAGCCAGCGCCAGGTGTCGGGGCGGCTGAGCATTGATGTGCCCAGCCGTATCGCCCGCCGCCTGATTGCGCCGGCGCTGCCTGGCTTGCTGCGCCGCCATCCCCGGCTGGAACTGGCTTTGACATCCACTGATCGCGCGATCGATCTGGTGCAGGAAGGCGTGGATTGCGCCGTACGCATTGGCGCGCTTGCCGATAGCAGCCTGGTGGTTCGGCCGTTGGGCCGGATCGCCCTGATCAACTGCGCCAGCCCCGGCTATGTCCGCGAGCATGGCGAACCACGCCTGCCCGCCGACTTGTCCGGCGGACATTGGGCCGTGGGATATGCGTCGCCCAAGACGGGCCGCGAACTGCCGTGGGAATTGCCGCCCGGCGATGACGCCGGGCTCGCCGCGCCGCTGCCCAGCCGGGTGACCGTCGATAACGCCGAAAACTACATCGCCTGCTGCCTGGCCGGCCTGGGGCTCATTCAGATTCCGCGCTTCGATGTGCAGCATTTGCTGGATAGCGGCGAGCTGGTCGAAGTGATGCCGGCGTATCGCGCGGCGCCCATGCCGGTGTCGTTGATCTATCCGCACCGGCGGCAGCGCACGCGCCGGCTAACCGTCTTTCAAGAGTGGTTTGACGCGCTGATGCGGCCCCACTTGGACGCCTGACCCGCACAAGCGCCCCCAGCTATCAACACCCCCCCAAACCGGTGCGGCGGATGCCCGGTTCCAGCGCATGCGCGGCACCAAAACAGGGCAGTGCGCCCGCGCGTCGCAAGGCCTGCGCAGGGGATTCCCGCGTCATGCGAAATGGCACGGAACTTGCTTTTCCAGCTTTGTATACCGAATTGGTGTGCAACGCATCGACCCGCCCCGGGTGATGTGCGCCCTGGAGAGTTCCTCATGAACCGTAGAACCCTGTTGTTGTCCCTTTGCACCGCCGCCAGCCTGCTGGCCGCGCCGCTGACGCACGCCGACACGCTGGACGATATCGTCAAAGCGGGCACCATCAAGATTGCCGTGCCGCAGGATTTCCCGCCGTTCGGTTCGGTGGGCGCCGACATGAAGCCGCTGGGCTATGACATCGATACCGCCGCGCTGATCGCCAAACAGCTGGGCGTGAAGCTGGAACTGGTGCCGGTCACCAGCGCCAACCGTGTGCCGTACCTGCAAACCCGCAAGGTGGACCTGGTGATCTCCAGCCTGGGCAAGAATGCCGAGCGCGAAAAAGCCATCGACTTCTCCGACGCCTACGCGCCGTTCTTCAATGGCGTGTTCGGCCCGGCGGATTTGAAGGTGTCGTCGGCGGCCGACCTGGCGGGCAAGACGATTGGTGTGACGCGCGGCGCGGTGGAAGATATCGAGCTGTCGAAGATTGCGCCGGAATCCGCCACGCTCAAGCGCTATGAAGATAACAACGGCACCATCACCGCCTTCCTGTCGGGCCAGGTGCCGATGATCGCCACGGGCAACGTGGTCGCCGCCGCCATCCTGGCGCGCAACCCGGCGAAAAAGCCCGAGACAAAATTCCTGATCAAGAACTCGCCCTGCTACATCGGCATGAACAAGGACGAGCCCAAGCTGCGCGCCAAGGTCAATGACATCCTGGCCGCCGCCAAACGCGACGGCTCGCTGTCGGCGATCTCGCAGAAATGGCTGGGGGCCGAGCTGCCCAAGGATCTGTAAGTACCGAAGGCGGCCATCATGGCTTATCAATACGACTTCGCGTCGGTATTCGATTACACGCCGGTGCTCGTGAAGGGCATCGGCGTCACAGTCGAGCTGATCGCGTTTGGCGCGGTGGCGGGCGTGGCGCTGGGCATCGCCTGCGCCTGGGTCCGCACGCAAGGCCCGGCGTGGTTGCGCGCGCCGGTCACGGCGTATGTTGAACTGATCCGCAACACGCCCTTTCTGATTCAGCTGTTCTTCGTGTTCTTCGGCTTGCCATCGCTGGGCGTGCAGCTGGGCGAGATGCAAGCGGCCTGCATGGCGATGGCGCTGAACCTGGGCGCCTATAGCGCCGAGATCATCCGCGCCGGTATCGACGCGACGCCGAAAGGGCAGTACGAGGCGGGCGCGAGCTTGGCGATGACGCGCTTTCAGGTGTTCCGGCACGTCGTGCTGAAACCCGCGTTGAAACGCATCTGGCCGGCGTTGTCATCGCAGATCGTGATTGTGATGCTGGGTTCGGCGGTGTGCTCGCAGATCGCGGCCGAAGACCTGACGTTTGCAGCCAACTTCATCCAGTCGCGCAACTTCCGCGCGTTCGAGGTTTACCTGGTCACCACCGGCATCTACCTGGCGCTGGCCATCCTCTTGCGCCAGTTGCTGCGCATGGTGGGCCAACGGTTGTTTCGCAAGGCGGCGCGATGATTGAATTTTCAACCTGGGACATCGTCCGCAACTTGCTGCTGGCCGCGCGCTGGACGGTGGTGCTGTCGCTGGTGGCGTTCGTCGGCGGCGCGCTGATGGGCGTGCTGGCATTGATGATGCGCACGTCGCGCGTGGCGCTGATGCGGCGCGCAAGCTGGGCCTATATCGAACTGTTCCAAGGCACACCGCTGTTGATGCAGCTGTTCCTGGCGTTCTTCGGGCTGTCTTTGCTGGGCGTGGAAGTGCCGCCCTGGCTGGCCGCGGGCGCGGCGCTGACGCTGTGGTCGGGCGCGTTTCTGGCCGAGATCTGGCGCGGCTGCGTGGAAGCCATCCCCAAGGGCCAATGGGAAGCGTCCGCCAGCCTGGCGCTGGGTTATGTGCAGCAGATGCGCTACGTGGTGCTGCCGCAGGCGCTGCGCATCGCCATTGCGCCCACCGTCGGGTTTGCGGTGCAGATCGTCAAGAGCACCGCGCTCACCTCCATCATCGGGTTCACCGAGCTATCCAAAGCCAGCACGGTGATCACCAACGCCACGTTCAGTCCCTTCACCGTCTATGCCTGCGCGGCGCTGATCTACTTCGCGCTGTGCTGGCCCCTGTCGCGCCTTAGCCTCCGGCTGGAAAGGAAGTTGCATGCCCCTCATCGCCCTTGAAGACGTCCGCAAAAAATTCGGCGACAACGAAGTCCTGAAGGGGGTGACGTTACGCGTCGAACCCGGCGAGGTCATCGCCATCATCGGCAAGAGCGGCTCGGGCAAGAGCACGCTGCTGCGCTGCGTGAATGGGCTGGAGCAGATTGATGGCGGCGCGATCATGGTGGCCGACGCGCAGCTGGCCGACGACGAATTGCGGCTGCGTGCGCTGCGGCTCAAGGTGGGCATGATCTTCCAGCAGTTCAACCTGTTTCCGCACCTGACGGTGGGACGCAACGTGATGCTGTCGCCCATGGTGGCCAAGCGCATGCCGGAAGCGGAAGCGGCCGATATGGCGCGCGCTATGCTGACCCGCGTGGGGCTGGCGCACAAGTTCGATGCGTGGCCAGAAGAGTTGTCAGGCGGGCAGCAGCAACGCGTGGCGATCGCCCGCGCGCTGGCGATGCAGCCACTGGCCTTGCTGTGCGATGAGATCACGTCGGCGTTGGACCCGGAGCTGGTCAACGAAGTGCTGGCGGTGGTGCGCGAACTGGCCGCCGATGGCATGACGCTGTTGATGGTCACGCACGAGATGCGCTTTGCGCGCGAAGTGTGCGACCGCGTCGTCTTCATGCATCAAGGCCGCGTGCATGAGATCGGGCCGCCGGAAGAATTGTTCTCGGCGCCCGCCACCCCCGAGTTGCGACAATTTCTGGGAATGACGAATCTGGCGCCGTGAAGACTGAAGATCAGCGCGAAAAGCCCCGCGCCGCGATCTCCCACACGTCTTGCACCACACCGTCCCGCACCACGACCAGCCCGTCATGCAAGTTGAAGGTGGGGTCCACATGCGACGGCACCAGGCGCAGCACATCGCCTAACGCGGGTACGGTTGCGCCAGGCGCCACGCGCACCACGCCGTGCTCGTCATTGATGGCGGCATAGGTCAGCCCTTCGGCATCGAAGACGGCAGGCGGGCCGCATTCGGCGGTAGTCGATTTCAGCCCCGCATCCAGGATGACGCGGTCGGCGGTGGGCACGCTCATCACAGTCGACAACACGAACAGGCTGTTCTGGAAGGTGAGCGGACCGTCCCATTCGTTGGCGCCGTAGTCGCCGTCCATGAACGCGTAGGAACCCGCCTGCAATTCGGTGTAGACGCCGCTTGCCGCGTCGAACTCCGCGCTGCCCGTGCCGCCACCTGTGATGATGTCGCACGCAATGCCGTTCTCGCGCAAGAGCTGCGCGTGGGATGCCGCGATGCGCGCCGCTTGCTTGCAGACCTGTGCGCGTTCTTCGCGCGTGCGGTAGTGCTGCACCGAGCCGTGATACGCCTGCAACCCCACGAAGTTCACGCCGGGCAAGTCCCGCGCCTGCTGCGCCAACGCCAGCACCAAGGCGTCGTCCGACACGCCGCAGCGGCCTTGTCCTACGTCGACTTCAACCAGCACGTCGATCTCGGCGCCGGCCTGCGCCATGGCATGCGAAATCTGCGTCAGGTTCTGCGCGTTGTCGACGCAGACGCTCATCTTGGCCGTGCGCGCCAGTTGCGCCAGCAAGGCCAGCTTTTGCGGCCCGACGACTTCATTGCTGATGTGGATGTCGCGAATGCCCGCGGCCACAAAGGGCAGGGCTTCGCTGACCTTCTGGCAACAGATGCCGCGCGCGCCCAGCGCTAATTGCCGCAACGCGATCTCGGGGCATTTGTGCGCCTTGGCATGCGGGCGCAAGGCAACGTCGTGGCGGTCGGCCCAGGCTTGCATGGCGCGCAGATTGGCCTCGAAGGGCGTCAGGTCCAGCACCAGGCTGGGCGTATCGACGCGGGCCAACGGGTCGCCCGGTTGCGCGGGCGGGGGCAGCGCTATGCCGCGTATGACTTCCTGGGACATCGGGGGTAACTCCGTGATTGGGAATCGCGTGGGATGTAACCGTGAGGCCGAATGCATAACCAAACGAAGACCATCCATAACCCAAAGGCCTATCGACCCCCAGGTAAACGATAGCTCCGTAACCATTGGCTACGCATGCCCCGCATGCCAGAATTTCAACATGAAAACGGCCCCCAAGGGGAGGCCCATTTTTGCGCCGCGGCGGCGCTGATTCGCCCGATGCAGGAATGACAAGACGATTTCCGTCACACGAATCCTACCCAACAAGACCCGGAGAAGCTCGCATGAAACTCAAGCACTGGATCACCGCCCTGACCGTCGCCGTTGCCGCAGTCGGCACCGTAGGTTCCGCGCAGGCTCAGCAGTTCTTCCGCATCGGCACGGGCGGCACGGCCGGCACGTACTACCCCATTGGCGGCATCATCGGCAACGCGGTGTCGCAACCCGGCAAGCTCATCGCCACGGCGGTGGCGTCGAACGGGTCGGTCGCCAACATCAACGGCATTCTGGGCGGCTCGTTCGAAGCGGGTTTCACGCAATCCGACGTGGCGTATTGGGCTTATAGCGGCACCGGCACGTTCGAAGGCAAGCCCAAGGCGCAAGACCTGCGCCTGATCGCAACCCTGTATCCGGAAAGCATCCACCTGGTGACGCGCAAGGGCGCGGGCATCAAGAGCGTGGCCGACCTGAAGGGCAAGCGCGTGTCCATGGACGAACCGGGTTCGGGCACCTTGGTCGACGTGCGCCTGATCCTGGGCGCGTATGGCATGACCGACAAAGACATCAAGGCCGAATACCTGAAGCCGAACCAGGCGGGCGACAAGCTCAAGGACGGCGGGCTGGATGCGTTCTTCTTCGTGGGCGGCGCGCCGGCTGGCGCCATTGCCGAACTGGCCTCCACCGGCAACATCGAACTGGTGCCGCTGGTGGGCAAGGAAATCGACGAGCTGCGCGCCAAGCAGGAATTCTTCACGCCTGACGTCATTGCCGCCAACACCTACCAGAACCTGCCTGAAGTGAAGACCATCTCGGTCAACGCGCAGATGGTCACGTCGGCCAAGATTCCTGAGCAGACCGTCTACGACGTCACCAAGGCGCTGTACAGCGACGCCACGCGCAAGACGCTGGACGCCGGCCACGCCAAGGGCAAGCTCATCACCCGCGACAACGCCATCAAGGGTGCGGGCATTCCGTTCCATCCGGGCGCCGAGAAGTTCTACAAGGAAATCGGACTGCTGAAGTAAGCCGTCCCGCGTTATACGGAACGACCACGGCGCGCATTGCGCCGTGACAGGGCAGGGCCGCCGCGCGCGGCCCTGTTCGCGGCATCACCCTGAGAAATTCGGCGATGGAAATAGATCACGAAAAAACCCAGAAGCTGGCGGAAAAGTACGACTCCGAAATCCGCTTCCGGCCGCTGGACAAAACGGCTACCTGGATCGTGTCGGGCTTGCTCGTCACCTTGTCCCTGTTCCACTACTACACCGCTGGCTTCGGCCTGCTGCGCGAAGCCACGCACCGCGGCGTGCACCTGGCCTTCGTGCTGAGCCTGATCTTCCTGGTGTTCGGCTTTTCAAAGTCGCACTATCAGCGCGAGCCCAAGTCCACGTGGTTCTCGCCCGGCGGCATCCCGCTGTATGACTGGATCATCGCCGTCGCGCTGGCCTTGTCGGTGCTGTACATCCCCTACATTTTTGAAGACCTGGCGTTCCGCGTGGGCAACCCCATGCCGATGGACGTGTTCATGGGGTCCATCCTGCTGATCGGTTTGCTGGAAGCCACGCGCCGCGCGATGGGCTGGCCGCTGCCGATCATTGCGCTGGTCTTCATGGCCTATGCGATGTTCGGGCCGTACTTTCCCGGCCTGCTCAAACATGCGGGCAACACATGGCCGCAGATCGTCAACCACATGTATCTGACGAGTCAGGGCGTGTATGGCGTGGCGGTCGGCGTGGTGGCGACTTACGTCTTCCACTTCGTGCTGTTCGGCGTGCTGGCCACGCGCATCGGGCTGGGGCAGTTGTTCCTGGATGTGGCCTCCACCGTGGCCGGCCGCTATGCCGGTGGCCCCGCCAAGGTGTCGGTGTTTGGTTCGGCCATGTTCGGCATGCTGTCGGGTTCGTCGGTGGCCAACGCCGTCACCGTGGGCTCGCTGACCATTCCGGCGATGATCCGCGTGGGCTATCCCCGCCACTTCGCCGCAGGCGTCGAAGCGGCCAGCAGCACGGGCGGGCAGATTACGCCGCCCATCATGGGCGCGGCCGCGTTCCTGATGATCGAATTCCTGGGCATCCCGTATCAGCAGATCGCCATTGCCGGCATCTTCCCGGCGTTCCTGTATTTCTTCGGCATGTTCATGCAGGTGCACTTCGAGGCCAAGCGCGAAGGCCTGCGCGGGCTGACGCCGGAAGAAATGCCGAAGCTCAAGCAGTCGTTCAAGATGCGCTGGCCGACGCTGATTCCGCTGATCCTGCTGGTGGGCGTGCTGGCCAGCGGCCGCACCCCGTATCTGGCGGCGTTCGCGGGCATCACGGGTTGTGTCGTGGTGGGCCTGTTGAACCCGTATCAGCGCCTGCGTTGGCGCGATCTGTACGAAGCCTTTGAAACCGGCGCCAAGTACGCGCTGGCGGTGGGCGCGGCAGCCGGCGCGGTGGGCATCGTGATTGGCGTGGTGACGCTGACGGGTGTGGGCTTCAAGATCTCGTACATCGTGATCTCGGCCTCGCAGGCAATGGCGGGCGGTGTCGCCATGATCCTGCCGGATGCGCTGGCGAACATGCAATCGCTGACGCTGATGGCTGCGCTGATCATGACCGGCATCGTCTGCATCCTGATGGGCTGCGGCGTGCCGACCACCGCCAACTACCTGATCATGGTGGCGGTGGCCGCCCCCACGCTGGTGCAGTTGGGCGTGCAACCGATTGCCGCGCACTTCTTCGTGTTCTATTTCGGCATCCTGGCCGACATCACGCCCCCCGTGGCGCTGGCGGCCTACGCAGCGGCGGGCATGGCGGGCAGTGATCCGTTCAAAACCGGCAACACGGCATTCAGGCTGGGCATCACCAAGCTCATCGTGCCGTTCGTGTTTGTGTTTTCGCCGTCGCTATTGATCTCGGTGCAGGGCTTCACCTGGTACGACTTCTGGGTGACGCTGTTTGGCTGCATGGTGGGGCTGGTGCTGCTGTCGGCGGCGTTCTCGCGCTACATGTTGGTGGGCATGAAGAGCTGGGAGCGCTGGCTGTGCACGATCGGCGCCTTGCTGACGATCATCCCAGGACTCACAAGCGGGCTGGTCGGGCTGGCCATCTGCATCCCGGTATTCATCCGGCAGTTGGCGGAACTGAAACTGGAAAACACGGCGAAGGCGGCTAAGGCGGCTTAGACGGGGTGCTGAAAGAGGCTTAGGCGGCCGCGGGCGGCCGAGGCCTAATTCTTACTCCCGATAAAAAAGGGGCGGACTGTTGTGTCCGCCCCTTTTTCTTTTAGGGGAATCACGCATTTTGTCAGCAAATACCGGCAGAATGGGGGCCTTCGAATACACGATGACGCCATACAACATTCCGTCTTTTCGCTGGTTGCCCGGCTAAATAAATCAGCGTAAAGTAAAATTCATGTTTGCTGGTCTGCCGATATGCGGGCCGACTGTGCAAACAGGCACAAAACTGCGCCATATGTTCGATATCCTGGTTTATCTGTTCGAGAATTACTACACGCCGCAAGCCTGTCCTGCGGCCGATGTGCTCGCTAAGCGGCT
>Ga0256897_1000314_pt1 | contig 11129 bp, 3 predicted proteins | sample MC6MC0670MT_FD_186336 | JGI IMG/M metagenome (GOLD analysis project Ga0256897, IMG submission 186336) | Metatranscriptome of enriched soil aggregate microbial communities from Iowa State University, Ames, United States - MC6-MC0670-MT... | ecosystem: Environmental > Terrestrial > Soil >... | reverse complement strand
TTTTTTCTTTTTTTTTTTTTCATCGCGTCCAACACGGGTAAAATTGATCCAGTTACTAATAAATCCATACAATACCCCAGTGGTAATAGACTACTATACTGTATATGGATGTTATCAAAGAGGAAGGAATGTGATGGGGGTTTTGTTGATGTTTTTTGATCGTATATTTTTTGGGTCGTTTTTGAATTTTTTTGACCTTTTTTATTATCCATATTAAACACGTAATAATCCCAATCTTTGATAACATTATCAAGAGAATTAATTATACCATCAATACTTGAATTCAGAGGTGAATTTATAAGCGTTGTTGTGGATATTGTGGGCAGAACAAACACATTTTGTTGGTCAACATTTTTTTTTTCATTTTTTTCCCCCGACACTATCCTGACTGAAAGAATGGATAAATATTCATTAATCTTTACAACAGACGCATCCTGTGATGAAACCTCAAGGTTTGATCCCGTACGCGCTTGTATATTCGTAAAGAAATCAATCAAGGGATCGTTCTTTCCGTTTTTGTTTTCCCCATTTTGGTTTAAATTTTTGACACTTTTTTGTTGAATTTGAAAAAAATTGGAAATAAAATTGTCATTTTTTTCGCAATTAAAAATGTCAGCTGAAATGACTGGGTTAGGTATGGAATATAATTCCCATTGTTGGTTGGATTGATTAAAACAGGGAAGACCGGTTACTTTGAGATGTTTTGTGAGGAGGAGTTGATGTGAGAGGTTGAAATGCGGTGGGCAACTTGATTCGCAATTTTGCTTGCCTTGATTTGAATGATATATCACATTATCCAACAAGATATGATATGAGTCATTCACGACATCGATAAATTCACCATTTTGCATCCCAGTGGGTATGTTTTGGGGAAGATAGGAAGAAAACATTTGTTGAATTGTCAGAATAGGGGTGGAATTGTTTTGTTGGTTTTGGATTTGATCGTTATCACTATGAGAACAATCTGAAAAGTCTGAAATATCTGATATATCAATTCCAGAAAAAAATTCTTGTTCAAAAAAAAACATCAAAATTAGCAGTCCGAATATGTTATAATGTTGGTCCAAGGTGTTAGTATTGGTGATGTTATGTATGTTTAGGGTTGTTGGGTTATTATTACCGTCATAACAGGTCGAGTCAAGGTTATAAGCAGGAGAATTGTTTTTTATTTGAAAATTGCAGTAGGATAGTAACTGATAGACTGTTACTGATGATGACACGTAGGTCTTATGAAGTTGTACGTGTAAAATGGAAGGGGTTGACATTGACGAGAACTTCACATCTCAAACATGAAAATAAAAGTAAGGAAAAAAAACTGAAAAAAAAAGAAATATTGGGATTAAAGGGGATTTTATGAGTTGTAGTGGTGTCCATGATGATAATAATGGTGATGTAAAGGTTGAAAATGAGTAGTGATGTTGTCAGGGGTTCTTTTGGGGTAGATTTTATTTTGACACAATGTGATGTATTTGGTGTTGCTACGGTATGAATATCGACAAAATGAGTTAAGCATTGCGGTTATAACGGATTGTATAATATAACACCCATTTAACACAACTAAGGATGTTTTTTTAACATTTTTATAGTTTTTATAGTTTTGAAATAATTCAAGAAAATATTCAAGAAAATATTCCAAAACAAGTAACACAATCTCACCAAAAATAGAATAATTTTAACATTAAGGTGTGGAATTAAAAATTAGAGTAAGCATTACAGCACGGTTAATATTTCACTGCTTACTCCCCGTGTACCATTATACATGTTTCCACAACACAGTAGATAATTTTTTTTTTTTTTTCACTTTTTGTTTGTTTTCTATTCCCAGTTTCGAGATTTTCATCGCAAATCTAATGAACTTACCCAAATGTCCATTACATTACCATCATATCGGGCAATATATATTTACACAATATATCCCATCTATTAACCCCTTTATTCCACCCCGTACCGTTTCTATATCCCTGTTAACAAAATTGTACATTTTTTCGTAAATTTCATAATTACTCATATAATCCTTGAATTGATGAGTAGTTGGGAAATAAAGTTTGTTTATACGGTTATAATGATGTTTCCATCATAAGGGTCGTAGAACACCCCATTACATCATTCTGTTTTGCTGAAATCAATTTGTGGTTTGTTTTCCGTTCATTGTTTTTCTGAATTAATCAATGAGGATTGATATTGGTTGATATATAATGCCGGTGTGCTCCATATCATATCACGTGAAGAGTTTTAATACAACTCACATCGTCATTGTTACACAAGGTCGCATAAAATTTCACTCTTTGTATTGGCCTATTTTTTTTTTTCAAGATTCATTTTTATCAATTTAATTCACCCCTGAACCCCTTAACTCCTTAACTCATGAACGCCGTAACTACACTAATATCGATATCAAACTCTTTTTATCTCTAAGGAATCTCCTTTGTTAGTTAAACTGTTTAATTTTTTCTATAATTATATCCCCCCAAATTTCATTTTCAACATCATTTGGTTTCATTCCCGATAAACCAACCAAAAAATTAACAAACACTGACCATTTTTACACCCTCCCGTCTCTCTTCGTCTTGTTTTTTCAACCCATTTCCAATTTTGTCAATCCCGATTTGAATTTTTCTTCCCTTTTTCACTTTTCCCATCTTTCTTTTTCTTCCAAATGGGTGGTGGAGGTGGTAAAACAACCATCAAACTTGATGCAAACGGTATGAACCCAGAAGGTACGACGTTTTCATGGACTGTATCGACCATCTTTAAAGGTTTTATGGGTGCGGGTGCATTATCGTTACCATTATTATTCAAAGAAGGTGGTGTTATCGCAACGTCGATTTTTCTATGGGTTTTGGGTTGTATCGCACTTTATGCAATTTTTTCATTGGTTAATCTATCAACTTTGATTATTTTAACCGATCAGCGCAAAAAAATGATTACACGTATTAAACGCAAAACGGATCCCCACGCGTCCCGTGCAAAATGGTTTGAAATTATCCCCGGCGTTACTGATGCTGATATGATCCTCGAAGATAAAAACGTTGATGTACCATCATTTTCTGAATGTGGGAATGTTGCAATTGGTCCAATCGGTGGTTACCTCGTTGAGGCAGCACTCGCTATTTGTCAGTTAGGTATCTGTATCGCATACGTTATCTTTGTTAGTACTAATTTGTATGAATCTATTGGTTTAATCTCGCGCGTGTGGTGGATCATTGCGATGACGGCCCCAGTTGGGTTATTATTGTTAATCCCAGATCTCAAAAAGTTATCATTTGTTGGGGTTATTGGTAATATTGTCTATTTGGTTACTGTCGGGGTCATTGTTTATGTCGGGTATACTAATTTTTGTTGCATTGCACGTCAAGACATCGTTTGGAATAATGTCTCTGCGTATGGGGCTATTTTTGGTACGTGTTCATTCGCATTAGAGGGGATTGCGATTATTTTACCTATTCGATCTGGTATGAAAGATACTAATCAATTCGCTGGCGTTATGAATCTATCAATGTTTTTAGTTGTCGGTGTTTATTGGGCTTTCGGTTTGGGTTCATATCTTTTATTCGGAGAACATACCCAATCACCGATTATTTCGAGTTTACCACCGACTACTTTGGCCAAAATTGCGAAAATTGCACTTAGTTTATCCATTTTTTTTTCATTTCCGTTGCAGTTTTTTCCAATCCGTGAATTTATTGTGAATACATTGTCAAAAATGTACAAAGTTGATGATTTCTCGTTACAAAAATCGCATGATATTATCAAATTGGTTGGGGAGAATATCCAAAATCATGAAAATCATGAAAATCATGGTGGTAATCATTCTTTGATTCATTTACATGACATCGACGAAAACTACGAATACTCCAATGATAATACTAATGATGATGATGATGATGATGATAATGGTGGTGCTAACCGTATTAAACTTCATATCGATTCATCTGAACATACTTTTGATCATCAGGATAAGGTCCGGTATAATAATAACAGAGAGGACTCAATGCCCTCAATGCCCTCAATGCCTTCAACACCCACAACTCCATTCACAGCATCATCTTTACAAACCCTCCAATTAACTGATCCGGATTATGATAGCTATCATAAATCACATCAGGCTATTCATAACGCACAATTACGGGTTTATTCATTATCGATTTTTTTTAGGTTTTTAATTTTGGCACTAATTTCCTTTATTGGTATTGTTTTCCCAGATTTTAAGCTCATTGTTGCATTATTTGGTAGTTTTGCAAATTCTTCCTTGGCGTATATTTTCCCCACCATTTTTTGGATCTTTACGATTGCTTATGGTCGTCGATATATTATGAATTCGCCAAAATACATCGAACTGGCAAAATCTACCCATATTTTCCAAATCTCAACAATCCTTCATTTTGATCGTCGTGGAAAAAAGCTTCATATTGATGAAATTTTGGACAAAAATGTTGAAATTTTGGCCGAATATACACGTACTCAGATTATTGAATCGTTAACAGCGTATCAATCACCATTACAAACTGAAGTTTCCCCGTTAACAACCCCATTAGGATCCAGATCGAATAGTTACGGTAGTTTTAAAGAAGATGACTTTGATAGTGGTGGCAATGGTGGCAATGGTGGGACTAGTCCCCTGAAAGCTTTGTCGCCTATCAATGCGAAGGGTAAAAATGGTGCGCTCAGAACAAGTGATGAATCGTCCACTATTGATCTCTATGATAACCATTCTATCCGTGTTGGTGATGATCTTGATGATTTAAATAGTCTTAGTCATGGTGATAAAAATGGTAATAAAATTGCGACTCGGATTAATCAATCTGTTTCTATACAGACTGTTAGAAAGGTCTACGATCGGGATGTTAATGGGATGGAAATCGCTCCAATGGTTGGGGCTTCGTTTGCTTTTGGTTGGGTTGCATTTCCTGCTGTTGTTGCCGTTGTTGGGATTATTGCTAGTGCGATTGGGGTTCAGGAAAGTATGACTGAAATTATTCATAAACTATTCCCATAAAATTCGCTGCAAAATCTTTTTGAGTGTATTGCTTTTTTTCGCATTTTCAACTCCATTATTTACATTACTGCGGGTATTCATCTTTTGATAACTTCGCACCTCTTTTTTTCACTCTTGAGTTTATTCTTGACGCATTTTTTGTCTTTTTTTATGGAAAAAATAGGATTTAGTGATTCTTTTTGTTGTTGTTGCAAAAATAGGATTTATTGATTCCATAAAAATAGTTACATCATGGCAAATCACCTTGTATTTCTTATAATAAATTAATCTCTCTCTCTTTCTCTTTTTACTGTGGTATCCCTTATTTCCTTTGAACAGATTCAATATTGTGTCCAAAAAAAAAAAAAAAAAAATCCCTCCTTTGGGTTGAATATTCTGCTCAAACAAAGACCGCCACAAAAACAGCTACGAAAATCCCAAAAACCCCAATCCTTCCAACCCCACTTTCACTACAAACCCCATCCAAACACAAAAACACACATCCCCCATTCGGATCATCCCCGTCTTTATCACCAACATTACACTTCAAACCATGCCCACAAAGCGGACAACCAGCACCGCCACAATCAATATCCAATTCCCCAGTATCCCCATCAAAATCCCCATTAAAGCAATGCCCCGGTAATTCATAAAAACCAATCCTATACAAATGTAATGAAGAATGTTTCGAATTGTATTCAGTATTGTCGTAGATTGTACCATCCGGTAACCTAACCGGACCTTTCGGGGCTTCCGAATCATCCCCCCCATCTTCGACTTGATCAGCCGGTTCAGGATTACCATCAGTATTATCACCATCATCATCACCACCATCATCATCAACATTACTTGGTGATGGGAGGATTATATTAGTGTTATAACCAGAAATATCCCAAAGTAGTGAAGACTGTAAGACTTCACGAAGCGAAAAAGTATTAACAATGACGCTTTCCAAAGTATCCCTTTGAATATTCTGACCATTTGAACCATGACAATATAATGATAACGTTGGGATCTCCCAGTAGCCTGGTTTAGCACCGGGGTAGGGGTATTCGTGGTGGTATTCACGTGTCAACTGGATTAAATTACATACAAGCCCGGTGAAGGTGCCGTCAGTACCACCCGGATCTGTCTGGGTGACTCTCATCGGGGGTATAAATGGCGTTGCGAACGCTGAAGGCGTTACGGGTATTGAGGCTGATAGTGTTAGGAATTTTTCAACACCTTTAATTAATGTATCAATTTGTTTTTGATTCAAAAAATAACGATTGAATTGATTTAATTTAAAATCTAATTTTAGACCGTTATTTTGTGATGTAATATCCGGCAGTTCCATTTGCCAAGCAAATAATAGATTAGTTCTAACGACCTCACTCCCACCCCCTTGATTATCGCCATCGATTTGATAAACGACCATTGAACCCCCGCTAGAATACGTACCCTCAGTTGGTGAATGTAGTACGCATTGTAAATCGCATCGGAATGGTGAATTTGGGTCGTTTTGATCAGTTTTGATTAACAAACTAGCGTCCAAAGTGATATAAATCGAGGGAATATCAGTAGTATACAACACCCCAACGGAAATGTAATCACCTTGTTGATTTTTAGCACGACATGTTGTTAGGGATAGTGGAGTGGAGTAGTTTGGGTATAATACAAAGAGGAGGTCTTCAAATGATTGATCGAACGAGCCAGTTCCTGTTGCTGGGATAGTAAATGAAATGGTGTATGAAAAATCAATATTTGGGATAATTCTTGTTGGGGTATGAGTAAAGGTCGGGGGTGTGATGGGGGTGGTGAAGAGAGTTGGGGCTGAAGTATTTGGTGTTGAGGTGAATATTTCGGTGTTTGCTTCACCATCAGATGAATAAATAACCGCATTTAAAGCAGATTGGGGGGTGGTTTCGATAGAAATTAAGCTAATGTTACATGGTAAGGTCAGTTTGGTGTGGGTATTTAACATTTCTTGATTTTCGGTACCGAAAACATAATTAATACAAATTGCATCCTGACCCAAAGTTTCATCACATTGTACTACAGTACACATAGATGTATCAATACCACTATCATCACTAAGCTGTGGTGTTTTTATCGCTTCTTTATCGAATACTTTTGAGATAATGACAGAAACGTGTTTGATTGCAGTTGTATCCGGGATAGATTTCCCCGAAATCAACACCAAATCAAGATATGGTTGATACCTAAGTCCATAAAATGTACTAGATGAGATAACTGGGCTATCTAAATGTACTTGAGAGAGATGTGTGTTGAGATTGAAAGAAAACCCCTCTTCTGCATCCACGAGTTGAAGCGCAAAACAATACAAAAAGGTCACAATTATGGTATATATGGCCTTCATTTGGTCGAAAGATAGGTGTGTATATATATGGGGTCTAATAGTGGATTAATTGGGGGTTCAATGAGAGGAGATCGAAAAGAGTGTTGGGGGGGGAGACAATAATCAAATCTTGGGCACAATGGCGATCCAGAGCCTATTAATCAAGGTTTGGTGGGGGGTGAGATTGATTGGGAGGGAATAGTGGGGATAAAAGGGGATAAAAAAGGATAAAAAAAGGATTTTTTCTTTCGGAAAATTTGAAATATCTGTTTACGAGGGATTCTGAGAGAGTAAGGGGAAAACTAGACTGTATTGAGTAAAATTGAGTGATTCAGCGACGATGGCTTTGTGATAAGTAGTACACGCACGATTTGATCGAAATTTGCAGATCAGAATAACAAAATTTGAAACTCAAAAATAGTTTGTTTTTTTTTTGTTTGGAAAAAACAAAATGTTTAAAAAAACCTGCCCTGCTCAAATTCTCTCAAACCCATGTATGAATACCACGTGTTGAAATCCCCGCATCAATATATCTGCACCAATACTCTCCATAATGTCTATTTACCGGTATTACACCAATGGGACCTTATTTTTCATCTTTTTTATAGATTTATTTCACTCGCTAACTCATCACGATCATTTTTTCCTTTCTTTTCCATGATTTTGATAATCTCACTCTACCACTTTGATAGTATTACTTTATTATTGTTCAGTTTCGTATATCATACCCCAAACTGTCGATTTTGATTGTTATTTTTGTTCATTTTTTGATTGTAAAAAACCAAACACAAAACAAAGCCCTGAAATCCAAAAGTAATTCCTCCCAATGAGTTTTGATGATTGGTCCACTGGTACTAACCAGGTTAACAATACTACGACCCCGTTTAAGCCGTTTCAACAACAAACTCAACAATCACAGCCTAATAGTTTTAACCCCCCAGTATTTAAATCCCCACCAACATTCACCCCGACTTCATTCCCGCCACCAAGTACATTTCAACATGGTAATACTCAACAAAATCAACAAAATCAGCAAAATCAGCAAAATCAGCAAAATCTTTCTTCTCTCCCAACAACGACCTTAAAACCGTTCCAACCCTTTACCCCCAATGCAACAACAGCAATTGCACCAATTCAGCAACCATTTAAACCACAACAGCCTCATACAACCACTTCTACCACTTCTACCACTTCTACGATACCAAATTTCAATTTCAACCCCCCCACATCATCGCTGAATCCCCAAACTACCTCCACAACCACTACAACAACCCTCCCAACTCAATTGAAACCATTTGCACCAACTTTTTCAAACATCACCCAACCTCTAAACACCACTCCTGCCGCTCCAATCCCTCCCCCAACTCTTCCCAATGCTCACATCACCCCATTTGCTCCAACAACAGCACTTCCAAACCCTCATGGTACTTCTGCTGCTTCAATAACTACACAAAATACCCAAGTTAACCCCTTTAAGCCGCCGCAATTCACCCCATCGAAGGTAATCAACACTCGTCCGACATCATCTACTCAATTTGACACCCAACTTCAACACAACACTAATCAAAATAGTTTTAATTTTGCAAATAATCAACAAAATTTGGGACAAAATTACCAAAATCAAAAACAATCAAATTTACCCACAAATTTGGCCCCATTTAAACCAATAAACCCGCAATCTGGTGAAGCTTCTGGTGGTTTTCCTTCCACACAGAAGGAAAATCGTACTACCTCACAGTTTCAACCACAATCCCTACCCTCGACATCCACCATCCCTCAATTTAACCCCACCCCTCAACCTCCCGAATCAATTAATACCTCTTCCCTGCCCCAAATCCCGGTAAGTACTAATAAAACTGAAAAATCATCATTTTTTCCATCTTTTGGGTCACTTTTGGGCGGGGAAACTAAAAATGAGGAAATACAAACTGACGGAATCGCAGTACAGCACTATCCAAACGATGATTCACATCCAAACATGCCTCGTAATACTCACAATCCTCACAATAGACCTATATTGGAACAAACATTCACCAATTTCGAATGCACTCAAAATGATCCATCTCAGATCCCACCCCAAAGACAATATCCAGCTCCAACACCAAGTAATCCATTCCCACAATACGAAAACGAAGATGATATCCCGTTATTAGAAGAATTAGGGATTGATTTTAGTTTAATTTTTACAAAAACACGTCAGATATTAAAATTACCATTTTCCCCAACCCTTCGTGATCAATTAAAGACGACATTATCACATAATACTAACAATGAATACGATTTAACAGGTCCGTTAGTATTTTGTTTAGTTTTGGGCATTTTGATCATGGTGTTGCAACAAAAAATGAGTTTTGGGTATATTTATGGGTACACTGTGATGGGATGTATAGGAATATGGTTTATTTGTAATGTATTATGTGATTTTGGTATTAATATTGATTTCCTTTTCCAAATCTCCAAATATGGTCAACTAACTGATTTTTGAATATCCCCGCAGGTTTCAACCCCCCTAAATATTTTATTAGCTAATCAAGAAGCAACTTTGATTCTCCAAAACAAAAACAAACATTTATCACAGTAATCCTCTCAACTCTTCTCCACCGCTTTACAATTCGTACTCCTTTTTATTCTACTCTATAACAAACCCGTATGAGTACAAATGCCTCTCACCAAACAACAACTGCAACAACCGCAACTGCAACAACCGCAACTGCAACAACCGCAACTGCAACAACAACAACCACACCTGGTGGTCAACCAGGTACTGTAGTAAAACGTATAGTCCGTAAAGTGGTCGTACGTCCAAAAACTGAATTATCTGCAGCAGATGCTTCGAAAACTATCGCACCAAAACCAGATATTGATCCAACAATTCAACCCGGGCATTATATTGATTCCCAAAGTCAAGACCCATTATATCTGTTTACTTCAAGCTATACTAATCAAAATGATGTATTTAAATATAATGAATACGGTGAAATGTTTCACAATTCTGGTCAAAATATTAAATCTGTTGCTTTTGATCGTAATCACCTCATGACATTAACAGACAATATTCTTAATATTTATAATATTAGTTGTGATATTAATAACGCTTCTACAATTGGTAATGATATTATCCCGATGAAAAAATTTGAATTAAATTTGTGTGAAAAATGCCAAAATAATGATCAAAAAAGTTGTCAAAATTGTCAAAATATCAAATTATATACAGCTCAATCGTTATCAAACCAGCCTAATACTATCAATACTGTCACCGTCACGAATTCAGACGCGTATTTATGCCTTCTCCCGATCAAAAATCAAAATTCAACCCATGATGATTTTGACCCAAAAAAAGATAATTTTACAAAACTCTCACTCAATTCAAAACCATTTATTTATCAAATACATCCAGATATTCATCCTCACTCAACCCCAGTTACTGATCCTGCTCCTGATCAAGATACTAATATTATCTCCAAATCTCTTATACCTGCTCAACCATTATCATATTCAAATATTTCTAGCTGTGTCATTATTAATATCTGCCCCCCTGAAGAACAAAATGAAGAAAATGATAACAACAACAGTAATTCCCCAAATTCCCACCTTATATCTTCATTTTGTATCATTACAGCGACCTCATGCGGTCGTCTTTGGGCTCATTTTCTCCAATCAACCCCATCCACATCTAATACCACACTCAAACTTCTTAATACTATCGAATTGGTCCATTTTGATAGTGCTATTTCTCAAATTTCCTTTTTGGATCAAAATTACGACACAAAAATTCATTTTTCAAATTCTTTAGATTTTATTCAAATTATCCTCTCC
>Ga0256897_1000310_pt1 | contig 11184 bp, 3 predicted proteins | sample MC6MC0670MT_FD_186336 | JGI IMG/M metagenome (GOLD analysis project Ga0256897, IMG submission 186336) | Metatranscriptome of enriched soil aggregate microbial communities from Iowa State University, Ames, United States - MC6-MC0670-MT... | ecosystem: Environmental > Terrestrial > Soil >... | reverse complement strand
TTCCATTACGAGTAATAATAATAATAATAATAATAATAATAATAATAATAATAATAATAACAACTTTGGTCAAAATGTTTATCAAAGCAACCCTATTAATCGCACGTTTACGGGTGGTATTATGACTTCAGCTCAATTCCAACCAAATGAATTAAATCAAACCGCTCCTTATATCTCACAAATCCAAGAAAATCAACAATTTCTACCTCAAAATAACCAAAATTATCAAATCAAACCAAATTTTCTTCATGAAAACTCATCAGATTCATCAAACCCATCAACAGATCATTACATTTCACCTCGGAATAATAATATTAATTTATTATCTTTACAACTCGCCAATCCACAACAATACAGTCAACCACAAAACTTCCAATTTAACGAATGTTTACCGCCAATTTTCAACCCATCAAAAGATCTATTTTCTGATTCAATTTTTTCACACACCACAAAACCAATGTTTTCGACAACTGGCTTGATTCTTTCCGAAGAATCTTCATTATACCATCGTTATAATCATGGAATCTCCCATCTTAATGTTAATACCCTCCCAGTTATATCGCCTTCCTCAGCAAACCCAACATCCACTTCTTCCCCATCTTCAACCCTCCTCACTTCCATCCATTCATCTTTACCAACTTCAATCCATCAGCAATATTATCAAAATGTCGATTCATTAACCAATACTGATGGTAATACTGAAATCTCCCATTTGGAATGGTTATATATTGAATGTGCTGGGTATTTCTTAGATCTTACCCCTGTTCTACCATATACCCCAACTTTATCCCCATTCGATGACCATAATACATATAATAATACTACTGGCCAACGTGTTTCCGTTGTCCAAATCAATCCAAATGTCACGAATAATGGGGATTTTAGAGGGAAATTAAACGGCACTGGTACTGGTGGCGGTAGCAGTGATTTAAGTGGTGTCGAAATGAACTCTTATAGTGGTTCAAATCATTCATCTTCATTAGCTTCATTGTCTAATATTATACCATTACAATCCTCACAACAATTGCAACAATCTTCTCATTTTAATACCCCAAACAACGGTGCCGCTCAATACGATTTCAGTATTGGGAACAATTATCATGCAAACATCCCTCGTCTTCAACCGGAACCACTACCAAACACACAAAAGCTTCAATTTGAGCAAGGCCATAATACCCTTACAACAAACCAATCCCTTAATTATTCTGGTTATCCTCCAATTCCTGGTTCTGTCCATTCTCGGGACGTAATTTCATTTATTAATAATACACGCCATATTATGCTGTATGGTGTTCCTCCACAAGATCGGCCACAATTTGGTCCACAATTTAACTCCGATGCTGAATCCTCCAATCAACAACGGGCAGCAAGTCCTGATAGATCAACAATTGGACAAACTAATGGCGAAAAGACCAATGGAACTGGGGAACCAAATGACAATGTTGGTAAAACTTCTGGAAACAGAGGCAAATCTGCCCAACAAACTCATTCTCGTCTTACCAATGACGATTTACGAAAGCTACGTTCAGATATTTTATTTACATTATCACTTTGGAGATTACATCAATTAGAAGCTGCGAATACTTATTATACTTATCATGTTGATGATGGAAAGGGGTTGAATAGTGAACAAAGTAATAGTAATAACACTACCAATAACAATGTTTTAATTTCTCAACCACTTCATTCCCCTCAATCGGCTCAAAACAATGATAATAGTAATACCACTGGTCTTAACTCAATTATTAACGTTGCTTTGAACAAACAACAACATCAATTACAAAGTTTGGATTCAAAAAATCAAAAATCGCCTCAAATTTCATCCAATATCGGTATTGATGCTCGTCATTTTACTACTTATAATAGTATTAATAAAAAACCATCTCCGACTAATGCTATGAATCATATTACCAGTCCATTATCTTCTATCCCACATACACCACGCCAAAGCTCTTGCTCCTCTCAACTCCATCCATCTCGTCCCGATCTTCTCTCAACTCGCTCCATCGATCACGCTTCTAGTCGTAGTAATAATAATCATGATCATAACGTCAATCAATATAACGTGATTTCCGCAGATGACACTTTCGTCGCACCGCGCCACAACTCACTTACTTTCCATCACACCCCGAAACAAACCCTCAACGACGTCCTTCAATACCTTTCTCAATCTTTACGCCATAACACAAGTAATCATATTGTCGTTGCACAATGGGCTGTGTTAAATTTTAAATTACAATGGTTTGCTACAAAACATCAAGAAGATATGTATTCGCAATTATTATTCTATACCCATTATGGCTACCCAATGCATCATAATCCAAATATGTATTCTAGCAGATTACATACTAATGATGATATTGCCAATGTAAGCGGCGGCAATTGCCAATTGGACAGAACTGTATCAAGTCTTGGGGGAATGACTGCGAATCAACAACAATTGAAATTAGATGAAGCAAAAAATGTTGCAACTGGGGGGGATAGTGTTATGTTTAGTAATCATGTTAAACAATATGCAGTTTTCCATGAACAATTGTATTTTTCACAAATTTTTCAACTTAACAAACAATTTTATTCCCAACAAAATAATTACTATACCCAACAACGTATTCAATTTCAAAAACAATCTCAGTTGTTGCAACATCAGCAACAGTTATTATTACAGCAGCAGCAGCAGCAGCAGCAACAACAACAACAACAACAACAATTTCAACAACAAAATTCCGGCAACAACCAACCTCCATCAAGCCCATCCCCAAAGAACACTAACCAATTCTCCACCAACCTCTATAATCCCTCCTCACGTGCCCAAACTTCACTTCAACAAAATGCACCACAACCTCGCAACTTGAACAGTACCGGTCCAAAAATGGATTTTGGTTCGGATACTGGAGGCTTAATTGAAGGCATTTCGTTGAATTTAAGTGTGTTTGGACAAGACAGTGGTCAACACAACGCGGGAAATAATCAACATGGGGATAAAAATCAAAACGTTCCACAAAACTCACATTTTTTAGGCGAAAATCAATCTCAAACTATGTTTGGTAACTACAATAATACCAATGGATTAAACCAGACACAAGGCCTTGGGGGGTATGAACAACGAGTTCCTATTAATGCCCCAGTTTATGGAAATAACAATCAAAGTGTCCAAAATTTTGCCCCAAATAATGCAAATTTCAATCAAAATAATTACCAACAACACGTCCCAGGTATTAATCCTCCATCAATTGCCCCAGCTTTAATCCCAACTCCAAGTGGTAACCATCTTCAATTTAATCCTGCCCAAGTTATGGGGACTCAAAGTGGGCCAGTTATGGTTGCTGGAAATAATTATCAAAATAATCAATACCAGAGTAATGTTCAAAATAATTATCAAAATAATAATTTCCAATCACAACAAGATCCAAATCATTTCAATACAATTCCACATAATTCTAATTTAATTCCACCCCAACAACCACAACCCCAACAACCACAACCCCAATTTTTTTCCCCATCTGGCCCGTTCGATCTCACCAACCCAAACAGATCATTACCTTCACAACTATACTCACAACCACAATTACCACCCCAACAGCCATACCTCCCACAACAATTGCCGAGTTCTCATTACTTAACTCCTCGGTTAGATGCGTTTAATTTCAACATTGATTATCACAATGACTCTCATTACAACTATTTACTCTCATTATATAAACACGCAATTAGTGTAACAACTTATTATACTTGTACCTCTATTCGTTCATTATTTCATATCATTTATTTATCAAGTTATACTCCGTTATACTCACCGCACATTTTACAAGATTTGTTAAGAATCATTTCACTATTAGTTGAGCATGGGGCGGCTCCTTTAAAACCGCCTCAATCTTGGCAAATTTTACCAATTATTGGTCAACAAAATGAACAAAATAATCGTAAAAATGGACCTAATCAAGGTGGATTTGGTAACCAAGCAATTAATACTCACTCACACTTACAACCTGGTATGAATCAAACTGGGAATAAAAAAATGAATGAAAATAATAATAATAATAATAATTCTCACAATAATGACAGAAATCTCGACTACACTTTGGACAACTTTTCATGCCACAATTTTGACACATTTGCCAATTATCTTCTTCAGGATCCAACTATGCGTGTATTAAATGAACAGTTATTGAACTACCCTGGTATTTACCATAATCATCAATCTTATACCGCTGCTACACCGCTCGAGCATTATTTGAGCGTAAAATCGACCCCACCAAAATTAGACAACTCCAAACCATATTTGACTCCAACCCCGGCTAAAATCCCACCAACTCAACATGAATTATATGTTGATTATGAAATGTATCGCGGGATTAGTATTATTCCTTTAGAATTATGGTTAGATGTTACTCCCCAATTGTTAGCTCGTTTGAACGTGTCTTCAATGACATTACGTCAAAGATTAATCTATTTGATCTCACTATTAACGATAACACATCCCCATGCCATGTTATATACATTATCTGTTACTAAAAGCACTTGTAATGGTGTTGAAAATCAAGCAAAGAAGGAGAATATTTTACTTGTCTTAAAAACAATTACAAAAACGCGCCCAACTTTATTCTCACAAGCAATGCTAGTCTCAAATGAGCTCATTCGTATTTCTATGTTGTGGACCGAAGTCTGGCATGAAGCTTTAGAAAGTGCTGCAAAAGCGTGCTTTATTTTTAAATCCCCAAAAGATATGGTCAAAACTGTCCTCCCGTTACATATTCAAGCTGAAACGGTTGGCCCACAAACCGCCAAAGAATTTAGTTTTATTAATTTATATGGGCGTGAGTTTGAAATGGCATTTGAAATGATTAAGGTTATTGCTGCGTTAATGCAATATCGTTATTATTTTGAAGACGTTTCTCTTGATAGATATTTATATCTCCACGTCTATAATGATCCAAATATTATTGGGAGATTAAATCGTGAAATTTTAGGCTTGTTAAATGTTCCTCAACAACAACAGCAACAACAACAGCAACAGCAGCAACCCCCACAACCTCAACAACCCCCACAACAACCACAGTTCGGAATACCAGCCAATCCTCTTCAACACTTGTTACATGCAATCACACCACAACAACAACAAACCCTTTTGGATAGATTTGTGTCTCAACTGTGGGAAATCTATGGTGCTATTCATCGCCGATTGGATAAAAGTCTCCTCTCTCAATCAACTATTCTCGACTTGACTCAAGTGTCACCAAAATTACTCAATGCACAACATCTTGAAGTCCCATTACCAGGTACTTATGTCTTAAACCAACCACTATTATTAATCGTCAAATTTGAACACTTATTGCATATATTAGAATCAAAACAACGCCCTCGTACGATTCAACTATTAGCAGATAACGGTACGACATATAAATATCTATTAAAAGGTCATGAAGATTTACGTCAGGATGAACGTGTTATGCAAATTTTTGGTCTTATTAATGTCTTGTTATTGACAACTGTCTCTTATGAGTTGACTTTAACGAGTGATTCATACAATACCAATTCCGATCCGACAAAACCATTAACTAATTCCGGATACGGGGGCGGTATTGGTGGGGGGAGTGGTAATGCTGGAGCCGGTGATGGGAGCGAAATGGGCTCATCTGGTGACTTTTTCCAATCTATTTTAACTTCCACTCAACAAGATTCAATGATTGCTTCGCGTTCTTTAACTACTAGTCCATCTGCAATTGCTGCTACAAACCAATCTTATCTATACCAAAAACGTAACAGTTTTTTCAATTGGAATTCATTTTTATTTAAACAAAATAAAGTCGATCATTTTTCTGTACCATCAACTGTTACAAACCATCACTTTACACAACGTAATGTTAGCGGCACACCTGGTATTTTTACACCCCATGGAACAGCTAATAATACAAATAACGCTGTTAGTTCGACTAACAATGCTATGGACATGTTTAACCAACGTCTCAATGAACTCCAACACTATACAACTCTGTTAGAAAATGTCCTTACAAATACCTCTTCTTTTGGGAGTTCAGCAGGGGTCCAACAATCAAGTTATGCTAATATTGATGCTATGACTGATAACGTTATTGCTGGGAACGATATTCAATTATTTTCCCCAGCCCATCCATTTTATCATGATTCAAATTTAATCGGGGCAAATACAAATAGTAATGTTGGTGATATTTCCAATGGTGTTAATAATACCAATGGTAATAATTTTACTTCTCAACATCCTATTTGTACACCTTATATTAATAACCAACCTCTTTTCCATATCCACGCCTACGTCCCTCAAGATGTCTTCAAACCTGATCAACAACAACAGCAACAACAACAACAGCAACAGCACTCACAATTACCTCCACAAACTCAACAAGGTTCTATTGCTTATGGTATTCCAGGTAATACTTCTGTCGCTTTATTATCAAGTCCCCAATCTATCCCACAACAACAAACTACCCCACCACCACCATCCCCGCATCAATCACAAAGTCCAATGTATTACCATTCAAGCACTATTGCTGTTGCAATGCCTCCTGCTCATAGCATGATTAATGGTGTTAATCAGAAAAATTTATCCAACCCCCAATCGTCAACTGCGACAACTGCAACTACAACCACAACGACTTCAACAATCCTCTCATTTATTCGCCATCACAAACTTGCTATTCACCGTTATAATGTTATTCCATTATCTCCACAATGTGGGTTATTAGAATGGGTCCCGAACACCGATACTATCTTTATGTTGATCAAAAGCTACCGTGATTGTAAAAAAATCGCCATTACGATTGAACAACGTTTAATGCATCAGATGACATTCCCACCAAATAACCCAAATGATACCCCATTAAATACTATTCGTAATATTCATAGAATTGAAATTGTCTCATATGCATTGTATCATACCCGTGGGTTTGATCTGACTTATTCATTATTACGTTCATCACGTCAAGTTCATTTATGGTTGCAACGTCGTAATATTTATACTTGCTCAGTTGCTGTCATGTCACAGTCTGGTTATTTACTTGGTTTAGGCGATCGCCACCCGGCTAATTTAATGGTCAATCGTGAAAATGGTAAAATAGTCCATATCGATTTTGGTGACTGTTTTGAGGTCTCTATGCATCGGTCAAAATTCCCCGAAAAGATCCCATTTAGGTTAACACGTATGATGATCCACGCGATGGAATCCGCTGCCACTGGGGGTATTGACGGGGCTTATCGTTTAACTTCTGAAAGTGTTCAACACGTTTTACGCACACACCGCGATGTTGTCATGGCGTTATTAGAGGCATTCGTTTATGATCCATTAATTAACTGGCAATTATTTACTGAACAATCAAAACCACAAGGTCCGACTGAAAATAATCCACAAAATAATCCACAACAAAATCCACAACAAAACAATCAACAGCAAAATAACCAACAACAACAACAACATAATCCACAAAATCGTGAACCTGAAACTAAACATGATCCTAATATTAACGTCCAACCGTTATTTGCTGCGGGACAAGATCCTGGGATTGCTGGCGTTGGTCATATCCAATTACCAGGCCTTGCCTTATCATCTAGCGGCATGACTGGCTCCAGTGGTTTCAGTCAACTCCCAACCGGTTCTCAACATGGTTCTCAATTTGCAGATTCCCAATTAAATGGTCAAAATGGTAGTCTTGTTACTGTTGAATTATCAGATTCAGTCAAGCTTGAAAAGTTATTAACACGTTTACGAGAGCAAGCTGTTCAAATTGAAGCCTTATTAATCCAACAACAGCCTTTATCATTCTTTCATCACCAATACCAATTACAATCCGAGCAAGAAAATCGTTTACAAGAATATGAACGTTTACAACAACAGCAACAAATGCAACAAATGCACCAATTGCAAGCTCGTGCTAGTCAAAAAATGGCTCATGCACAACCCATTCAAATCCCTAACATTTACACCAATTCCCCAACTGGGATGTTGTCTCATAGTAATAGTGGTGTTAATAACCCAGTCGGAGCCGTTCCAATTCCAATTAAACCGTTGTCTTATTGCAACACTACCCGCTCTTTAGATGACTATACTACTGTATTAACCCATTTGTATCGATACTATAACTATATTAAAGATACTTATATCCTTACTGGTAGTAACAACACATTTGTTTATAATCGTAACACTAAAGCTATTCAAATTATTATGCGTATTGAAACTAAACTCAAAGGTGTTGATTTTGTTGATACTAAAGGTGTTCAAGCTCAATTACAATTTTTACGTGCTCAACAAGATTGGGTATTACAACAACGTAAAGAATTTTTACGTAATAGTACAAATACGAACGACAATACTAGTAATGGTGTTAATATTCATGCCGGTCCACGAGGACGTGCTGGGAGCTTAAATGGGTTTATGATTGGGAATCAAGCAACGAGTCTTAACAATCTTAACAGTGCAAATAATAACCCACCACAACAATCATCCACACAACAACCGCAGCCGTCCCCACGCCATCAACAGCGTCTTCTTAAAGGCGCTCCTATTACTGGAACTGATGGAAATGGTATTTCACCTGCGGGGCATCCTATTATTTTTGGATTTGTTATCCCTGATACTTCAACCACAACTGGAAATAGCAACGCAAATTCTCAAAATTCTCAAAATCCTCAAAATTCTCAAAATTCACAAAATAACCCTACTCAATCACCACAAGCAAAGGCACCTGCGCCAGCGTATGGTGCTCATAATAATCACCCGAATGCCGTTGGGGTTAATAACAACCCGAACACTATCGGCGAAATTGGGGCTCTCACTCGAGCACAAAGCTTACCGCTTTTGCTCAATTTGACCCCGTTAACTGTTGAAGAACAAGTTTCTAGATTAATAACTGAAGCTACCTCTTTAGATAAGTTATGTCAGTGTTATATTGGGTGGTGTTACTATATGTAAGGTGTCATTCATCCAAGCAAAAAAAAAAGATAATTTAAAATACGTTTTTCTTCTATCCGATATTATCACAATGTAACTGACTCGTCAATTTCTCTATGTATATAATTCTCTTTATTCAACACAACTGAGAACCATCTCATCCTATTTTAAAAACCATTTGTTCCGAAAATTAATAAATTTTTATCAACAATACTAAAATAATAATAAACGGAGCTATTTGACACTTTGTGGTGTTTCCGATTTTGGAATCAAGAGGGATTTATTGACAATCGCTGATATTTGAGCTTGTTCTATTGGTAATGACCCAGAAAAAAAAGAAAAGAAAAAAAGAAAAAAAAAACGAAATGATAAATTCAAAGGAAAAACGAATATGAAACTAGCGGGGATAAAAGTACTACAAATATGATGTAAAATACTGTGGGTAATAAATATGAGATTAAACATCGTTATAAACGGATGAAAATCGAGTTCTTTTCCTTAAAATATGAGGGGAGTTCAAAATCAACATTTGATAGGAAAAAAACAGAAAAAGTGGAAGAAAGGGGAGAGACAAGAAAAAAAAAAGCATGGGTATGGTGATTCAATATAATAAAAATGAAAGACATAGAAGCGATCTGATGCAGTGCTAATTGTGTGGCTTGTTTGTTTGTTTGTTTTTTTTGAAATGCTTTTTTTTTGTCTTTTGTTTGCATCTGCTGAGGATCATATTTCTAAATTGTTAATCACGAATTCAGAAAAAGGTGATACTATCACCATCTCTAAGCAAACTAAATGAAAAGAAAAAAAGCAACAAACAAGTGATTTCATATCCATTATCTGTATTAACATGCCATGTTTTTCCAGGAGGAGAAAAAAGAAATCCCTAAAGGAGGGAAAAAGACGAGCAATTTGATTCAACTGACTTGAGAAGTGGGTAATAAAACGAACAAACTTTTGATAAAGATGCTAATGATGATAATAATAATAACACAGTTTGAATCACTAATGTTGATGAAGTTTAACAAAAAAGAACAGAACTCAAAAAGGAATATTATTTGGTTGGGGGCGAGAGGGGTAAGGAGAGGACATGGTAATACCATAAATGGAGAAGAAGCAGGGAAAATAAATGTTAATTGGATTTATTTATTTTTTTTTTATTTTTTATTTTTTGTTTGCAAATTGTAATTTTGGGTTGAACAATTATAACAATTACAATGACAACCAAATAGTCACAAGGATAATCCCCATTGCAAATAAAGTTGAGGATATCGATGTATCATTTAAACATGCCAAACACGAAGTATCGGTTCGAATTGATTGAGCATCAACTTGACCACAAATGAGCTGTCCATCAACAACACACTGCGAGACATCAAATTCTTTAATCCTTTTTAACGTTAATAAATCAATAAATGATGCATGTAGGGCAGTTTTTAAAGTATTATAAGAACAGATTGAACTTGCCATGGTTTGTTTTGTTGAAGTAAAATGATAAATTGTGGTAATTTGTATGTTAGTATTTGTAATACCCCCAACAATATTGTTATTGTTGTTATTCAGTTGATTTAATGGTGGGGAAAAAATTGGGGTCCCAAGTGATAGAAAACAATTGTTTTTAAAATCAACAAATAATTGAGGATTTGATTTTTCACGATCAGATTGAGTAATGGTGGAGTCAGGTTTAACTGTATAGTAATACATTACAATCTGATCACCATTATCATCAATAATGGCATCGTCTTGAATAGTGAGGTCATTTTGAGAATGTTGAAAACTATCATTATTGTTATTAATATTATCCCCAATTGTGATTTGGTAATTAGTTGTACTATTGTCGTTTCGTTGAAGGGGAGACTCAAAATTACCCGAGCTTTGGAAAATTGTACGCGTGTTTGAACCCAAAACACATTGAACAAGTAACATGAGGAAAAAAATGGTGAAGAATGGACGCAATGCCATCCTTCAACTGTTGGTAAAAACAGAAACGGTCGGAAAATTGAAGGGGAGGGGAGCAGAATAAGGGAAAACATGAGCGGGTGCGAGCAAAGGGGGCAAATCAAAAATATATTTGGCGGGAGATGAAAGTTGATAATTCAGGGTGGATTAAGGATGAAAATTGGAAATATAAGCGTGAATTTTATACATCAATGGTATTGATGTCGTGGTTACAAGTTTTATATGTATATAATCGACTACGGCCGCGAAAATTAAGTCGCAACAAATTTGGGAAAGAAAATCGGAAAAAAAAAAAAAAAAAAACGGATAGA
>Ga0256897_1000299_pt1 | contig 11325 bp, 8 predicted proteins | sample MC6MC0670MT_FD_186336 | JGI IMG/M metagenome (GOLD analysis project Ga0256897, IMG submission 186336) | Metatranscriptome of enriched soil aggregate microbial communities from Iowa State University, Ames, United States - MC6-MC0670-MT... | ecosystem: Environmental > Terrestrial > Soil >... | reverse complement strand
CGTCAGTGTAAACTTGACATTCGCCAAAATGATCAAGAGGAAAACTGCCCTATAAATGGAGTTATTTGGTCGTTTAAGAGTTAACAATTGGGGTGAGCGGATGGTATCTAAGACATATATCAACAATAAGAGAGAATACTCAAAGAATGAAACAACTGGAGAAAAAAACAAAAATTTGGAAAAAAATAAAAATTAAAAAAACATACCTTTTCTGGCGGAAAGACAACGAGTCTGCTTGCAAAACCGCCTGGAGAACCCATCTTGATGGAACCTAAATCGATTTATTATTGTAAACCAATCAACACGCTTGGCTTGGTTTGACAAATGGTGAATGATTCAATTCTGCTCAAACTCAATCCAAAAAAAAAAATAAAAAAATAAATAAATCTCATTTTTTCCTCCCCTTTCCAACCACTTTTAAGCTCCGAATATTTTGCTCCATATTTCGATTGTTCATGTTTACACGCTTCAATCGCTTATTCACGGCCTCTATGAGACCTCAGCTATCCTCCCACGGAAAATGTCACCTCGCAAAAGCCAAAGTCCACAACCTCTCCTCAAAAAAAGCCTCAACTTTTACAAAAAGCCTCCCCAGTTGCCTTATCCTTCCCTATCCCCGTGTACATGCATCATACACCTCCTTTTCGCCCAAATTCCCGCTTTTTCGTCCGATAAGAACCAACTCAACCAACTCAACCAACTCAACCAACTCAACCAACTCAACCACTCAACCAACACCCACCGCTCAACCCATTGCAGCTCAACCTGATACCCCACCTGCTGATCCATACTGGGCCAAAATCCGCTCGAGAATGGTCAAGGTTGTAATTTTGGGCCTTTTTGTCAATTCGGCTTTAAAATCATACATTTTATACCAAAATCATGATCTTTTTTATATTGACAGTTTCAATAATCTATCAACTACCCCATCCGATATCGCTGCCGGTGCATTATTCTCAAAATATCAATACTTTCCCATAACACCATTTGAAATGATTTGGACCACTCTCGACCCAAACGGGACTAAATATGTCCCCAAAACTGCATATAAATTGGGTCTACGTGGCTATGATATCACTAAATATACACAACCGTTGAATTTGCCATTATTTCATCACAATGGGTATAACCTAACAAAGAGTGTGCAAGATGTCCAAAAATACTGCTTTGTTACATTGGCAATTATCTCTCACCATTTGGCCTATTTGGATAGTATTTTCCGGGATAGTGAGCTCGATTGGGATGCGACGGCTTTACTCAATGATGGATCGCTACGCGGAGATCATCAACCAAAAACGTCCTTGGCGTATCTAAATAAACATTTTGCGATCCCTAAACGACTTGAACAATACCGTGCCTTACTTTTTGAACAATTCTATCCAATTTTGATTAATTATTCAGATGTTGGGTACCCACAATATCGTACTGAAGACCATGAATATCGTCAATTCCAATTTGGCTACCAACAGACTCGCTATTCTATTCTACAATCTTGTCGAGGGTTACACGAAAAACTTGAATTTGATGCAACAGATTCGAAACATGTCACTGAAGAAGACAAAGTTGACTTTTTAAACAAAAGTGTTGAATTACTTGCAAAAATAAATACGACTAGAATGTTAGTTGAGCATATTTATACTCGATTTTATAACGCTCAATTGTTATTAAATACTGTTAATGATAAAGATTGGTGTGCTAGATATTTACATATATCTGATCAAGATAGGGAGGAGAAAAATTTACTGCCGATGTTTGATCAACATTTGAATCAACCAACTACTTTAAACTCCCCTCAAGACATTTTATCCTCCCTCATTTCAACAGAAATTATCAAGAATTTTCCCCAAATGGGTCAAGATTTAACTATATTACGTGATAATGTTCAACAATTGATAGAAGTGATGAAAAAACGTGGATTTTCTCCCCCCACTCCTCAAACTGAAATTCCTACCGACCCAAACACTCAACTAAATGAACCCATCCAAAACACCAACTCGTCCCAATTCAAAATTCCTCTCAATACACCTCTTCATTCATATCTTAGCAGCGTTCAAATTGATGCTCTGTATCCATCTACAGATATCCAACAATCGATTGAGAAGATTGTAACTGATCTTGGTCTCATTTGGCCCCCGTATCATCCTAGTATGATATTAAACAATGGATTAAACCAAGCACAGGTAAAGGAATTAAATCATGATCTCTTTCATGAATATAACAGCCAATTAAAACTATTGGAAGCAATGTCTGATATCATGGATGATGTTGATAACAGTGATAATCGATCGGAAGGGTCAAATCAGGGCGGAAATGGCCTCGAAATTGATGCTATTACCACTTTTGGCGAAACTGACAGAATGGTGGCAAATGACGCTAAAAAAAAATCAGTCAAAAAGAGCACCAAAGATAAAAACTCTCAAGTTTGGACATTAGAACTACAACCCATTAATAAGGGTTACTTTGATTGGATTCCTTGTCCACCAATTAAATCAATTGAAAATGCAAGTGAAAAAAATAAAAAAAGCAACCCCATCCAAAAGTACACACAATTTCCACAACCTTCTCAACCCAAACTTGCCACCCCAAATCTTCTCGATTTGGAAAACTTCCTCACGACCTCACAATCCTCGAATATAACATCTAACATTGTCTATCCTGTTACAAATCAAGCTGCGGAGGGTCCAATTTCCTTACACCGTATGTTATCTGATCAAACTGATACCATTTCATATCAAAATCTCCTCAATCCTGCCGCCCTTTTCAATTTACACCTCCCAGAAATCTCCCCAGCCTCATTTCACGATCAACTCGATCATGAGTTCGAGATGGTATTGCCCAATGGTGTTGTAGGGTCGATGTTGTCTACTCTTGGACTCTCGAAGGAACAAAGGGGGTTGAATTTACTCAATTGTGTCCCAATTTCGAATAACTTTTGGTTTCTATCAAAGCTAAAGAGTTATAACGCTGCAATGTCGGGGTCTGATTATCATATCAGTGACAATACTGAATGTTCTTTAGATTTATCGAATGGGGCCGATATAGGGGGTGCAAATACCAATGGCAATGAGGGAGATCAGAGGAGCCAAATTGAGGAGAGAAAAAATGTCTCAAATCAAGCTAATTTACATCAGAATGAACTTATTAAATCAGCCAAAGTTGATGCATCTGCTCAAAATGGGTTTTTTGGACTTGGTTGGTTTGGTCTCTAATGGTTTATTTCAGATGAAAAATGAACCAATTTTGTTTTTTTTTTTCAGTTAGTTTTTTTTAAAATAAACATCTCAATTGAAGGAACCAGGTATGTATACGAGGTCAGTTATGATGCTGATGATATTACTTGACTATACCACATAATTGGCTCTAATCGACACAATCCAGACTTTTTCTCAATTTTGTTCAGTTGCAAATCAAAAAAATGATTCATCTTCTTGTCCATTTGCTCCCATTCATTTCCCCCACTCACACCCATATCTTCTTTCTTTCACACCCTCCTTACTATCCTAGCCCATACGTTTATTACCCAAGCAACGATCTATCCCAGCTCCTTCACACACACATGTCTGATTTGATTGAAAACCCTAACATCGGCGACTTAACAGTCAAAAAACGTAAAAAGAAACGTAATGTTGAGATTGAGCCCTCGTTTGATACTGGTACTAGCTTAGTTGATTCTATTTTGAGCGAAGAGAATGATAATCTTTCAACTGCCCCTCCCAATGCTAACAAAAACGACCAAGATGATGATAATAGCGACTCCCAACCCTCTACATATACCAAAAAACGCCGTATGAATGCGAATGGTATTAACCTTGATGACCCACTCGTTCAGTTACAATCAAAAAGTGATCGTGATAAATCTGTTATTGGTCATGAAACTCACTTAGAATCCAAAAAAATCCAAGATGATATCGAAAAGAATTTAGAACATCATAAAAAAAGTATGGTGGCTAAATTTGGTGTTCAAAGTACCATGGACCACAAAGCTGATTTATGTAAAGACTATTTTCAATTTGGTTTTTGTCGCTGGGGGGATGAATGTATTTTTGTTCATGATCGTAGTGAATGGAAAAGTGGTAATCAATTGGATCAAGAATATCAAAAATCGGTTGCTCAAGGTAAATTAGATGAAGAAAATATCAAAATCTTGAAAGTCCCTGAAGAAGATAAATTGCCTTTACTTTGTTCACTTTGTGGGAAAGATTTCCCCAAACTTGATGATTTCAACATTGATAAAAAATCCTCTCTTGATACTTCTGGATCTCTCCCCGCTGACATTCAAACACGATTAAACGGTATGGTTCATACTGTTTGTAAACATTTTTTTCATAAAAATTGTGCAATGCAAAGGTTTGCTCAGGGAAATCACTCTTGTGAGATTTGTGGGACTGAAACAAAGGGTAGATTTACCCCTGCTCTCAGTGAAATGACAAGACGAGCTCAGCAAACCACTCTATGGATGAAGAAGCATGCCGAGAAGTTAGCTAAATGGGAAGAGGATAAAAAATTTGGGGATAGAAAAGCACTTCTCAAGGGTCGGTACTAATGCCATACTGACAGAGGGGAGGTTTGTATTTTTTTCCCTCTCGACAATGTATTTGAATAAATGTGTTTGAATGTTTGACAATTTTTGTTTCAGTTGCGAAAGAAGTTCCAACAAGAACAAGAAAGACGAAAAAAAAAAGAAAAGAGAACCAACAGTATGATGGAGCCTGTGGTTTGTATGTGTCTGTCTGTCTCTCTCTCTCTCTGTGTGTGTGTGTGTGTGTCTTGTTAGAATATAATTTTGATTAAAAAAAGAAAAAAAAGAAAAGTAAATAATAAACAAATAAAAATAATGAATGAATTGAACGGTTTGGAGATGATTTATTTCATGAGATGTGTGTGTGTGTGTGTGTCTGTGTGTTAAATAATTTTGAGAGATTAATAAAATTTTGTTTGCAAACAAAATAAACAAACAAAAAAAAAAAGCTCAAAAAACTAAAAAAACTCAAAAACTCTCTCTCTCTCTCTCACTCTCTGAAGAGAAAAAAGAAGGGCAAGGTTTACGATATACAAATAAATATTATACCAAGAGTAAACTTATTCAACCTTGATGGTACCATCAGTAATAGCTTGTTGGATATCCTTTGGGGATTTACCGTCAACGGTAGCACCAACGGAATGTGCAGTACCTAAGATTTCCTTAACAGTACCAGCCAAAGTAGCGGAACGGGAACGACCACGGTGTGCTTGTGCCATTTTAATAACAGCATCTAAAGTTAAGTTACCGTTGTGTAAGATGTTCTTTTCTTTCTTACGGTCACGTTCTGGTTCCTTTAAGCCCTTAATAACTAAGAGGGAAGCAGATGGGACGACTTCAATGGTAGCTTGACGGTTCTTAACGGTGAGCTTAATAGTACAACGTAAACCTTTGTAAGCCTTGGTTTGTGCTGCGATATCATCGGCAATCTTTTTTGCTGCTAAACCGAGTGGACCGACCTTTGGAGCAAGGGAGGATGCACCAGCTGCTTCACCACCAACACAACGGAGGGTGACTATGGGGATGGTGATGATGTTGGTAGTGTTTGAATTGAATGACGACAATAATGACAAAAAAGGACAAGGAAAAAAAGAAGGCAAAAAAGGTGAGCAAAAGGCGGGGCTGTGGAATAATTTGAATAAAAAAGCATAAAACATAATAGATATGAAGAGTGATTTAATGTACATATGGGAGAGAAGATAGCAAAGAGATGTATGTGGGGGAAGCATTGGGTGTTGTGTGTGTGTGTGTGTGTGTGTGAAGTGTGTGAAGTGCGTGCGTGCGTGAAGTGTGAATGTTATGTCATATTGCTTGTGTAGGCAGTATTGAAAGCGGGATTGTAATAAGCATCGGAAAGAATGTTGATGATGACACGGTGTTAGATATTTGGGAATATTAAAAGAATTGAAAATTGGGATTCATTTGATTAAATTGATTGATTAATTAATTAATTATTAATTGAAGAGTTTTTTTAAAACATTAATTCACCATCAATTGTCAACAAGTTTGATATTGGTCGGTTAATTGCGTATGTACGTGTTGATGCGCAGCAAATGAATGCGAAAAGGCACACGGTGATACAAATATGATCAAATCGTTTTTAATAATAACAATAATAATAAATCTATATTCTTAATTAAAAGAGAACAAATTATTATTGAAAAAAAACAACAATTCAAACCAAATCTGTATACAACGGTACACAATATATACAACAAGTGTGTAACACAATTGGAACCAATAATACAAACAAATATGACAAATAATAATTCAAAAGAGAATGAAAAAACAATAATAATAATAATAATAATCAACAACAACAACAAAAATGAAAAAATAATATTCAAAACTTTATATAAACACACAAAATTGTGTCATCCAACCCCGCATGAGTGATATAGGCAACTACGGTCGTTATGAGATAACAAAGTCTCCGCCGTAGCCGTGATCTATATTTCAATGCAGGAATAGTCTTCCGAGCGTATTCAATCCCGTTTCCAAATGCCTACACACGCACAACATAACTATAATACACACATCATCGTCGTCATCGTCATTGTCAACACCACAACCGCAGCAAGGAGGAGGGAGAGAGGGAGACGGAGGGAGAGACGGAGAGGGGGTAGTAATAGAAGAAGGGAGGAGGAGAAACGAAACATACTAATGGTAACTCTATATTGGATTGGGAAAGTTTACAATTAATGGAAACAAAGGAATGGGCACAGGGGATATGATGATAACATGATAAGGAAGTGAATAATAAGAAGGAATGTGAGGGGAAAATGAACAAAGGGGGGATGTTTTTGCGTTGGAATTTTGCGGGTTGTGTTTTTTGGGGATGTTTTTGGGAAATTCGGGGATGTTTTTGGACATTTTTGGACGCTTTTGGAAGGGAAGCTGGTGCTGAACATACTCATTTGGGTCAAATTTTGGTGGCATGCTAAGATCTCGAAACCTGAGTAGGGAATAATCGGGAATTGACATCAATGTGAGGGGGGAAAGCGGGGCAAAGGGGACAATTTTGGGAATTTTTTTGGGATTTTTTTGTTTGTTTGTTTTGGCGGCGTGCGTTTTTGTTGTGATTATGAGTGTTTTGGTGTGATGTTGAAGAGTGAATCAAGTTGATGGAATTTATGCTTCATGGAGCGGGTTTTCTGAGAAAATAGTCCAAGGATACAATGTTGGGAAGCAATTCCGCAACAAGTTTTGGGCTTTTTTTGTTTTTTTTGCTCCATTCCAACTTTTCCAAAATTTCAACTGATTTAGAGTAATCACGTCACAAAGTCGAGTGTACAATTGCACCATCTTTGATTGAGCCCTCTTTACGAAATATCATTGAAAGAGAATGATCTTAACGCGACTTCCACTGTGCTTCTGGCCCTCATCGTTTTTTCTATTGAAAAATTTGAACCTCCCATGTCGGAGGGAACTCATCACTGAAGTGGTAGCTTTAAAGACCGAGCGTGAACAAAAACCCTCGCAAATTGCGGTAGAATAGAGGTTTTGCCGATCTTGCCGGAATAATGAAAAATAGAGGTCTCCTCGATTGCCTCTACTAGGCTCACAAAAGAGGGAATTTAATGGTCAAACAAGTGTGTATTACCGTAAGTCTTCTCGATAAATTACCATTCCCACAGCCCCCTATAGAAGCAAACGGTTGAGGTTTAAAAGAAAAGACCACGTGAGGGAATTGCACCCTAACATGCAAGGGAGAGACACCCTCAAGTATTCTAAACGAAACACAAGAACTGTACAACTCTGGCTCAGAAGAACTCAACAATGACAAAAATGAGGGAGTAAACATGATTTATTGTTAACAATTATTGAAAGCAGGTCATCATAGTCGTTTTAAAAACTATGTAACTAAAATTCAATGTTGTTGAGACAAGGGTTTTTGAAAAATAACACCTCATTCGAGGTATCATTCCCAAAGGATTTGAATCTGAAAACATAGTTTTAAATTTATGCTGGGGTTTGAGTCTTCTTTTGGAACTTTTCTGGTAAGTAAGACTTAATACCTAAACGACCCTTTGGTTGAATGAACTTGACGTGGGAACCACATTCACGTAATAAAGATTGGTCCTTTAATTTGACGTAGTCGTCGACCTTATATTGGGTGAAACCCCACTTTTGGGAGACGACGATGTTTTGACGACCAGGGAACTTGAAAGAAGAACGACGTAACGCTTCGGTAACTTGGGACTTAAACATTGGTTTAGTACGAACGGAGAGTAAGATTTGGTTAATCTTGACACGTGCGACTGGAGTTTCTGGTTTACCATACGCACCACGCATACCAGTTTGTAAACGATCCGCACCAGCACAAGTAAGCATCTTATTGATACGAACAAAGTGGAATGGGTGGACACGAATACGTAAGTGGAAGGAGTCACGACCAATATTCTTGGTTAAGAACTTGTTGACAACGACACGTGCAGCTTCTAAAGCGTTTGCAGAGATTTGTTCTAATTCACCAGAAACTAAGTGTAAACATAATGGGAAAGAGTGAGAAGATTCAGACTTAGAACCGACATCATAGATTTGTAACTTTGCTTCTGGGACACCTCTTAAATAACGTGATTTTGGATATGGTTTGTTCTTACAATAACGATAACAACGTGCTGGACGACGACCCATACTTATTGCCTTGGGGGAATTTGGGGACAAGACGAAAATGATGTTTGGGTTTTGTTGGGGAAAGTGGGAGTATTTTAAATCAGAATCAATCGTAAGGGGGTATTATCGGAATACGTAAACGAGTGGGGAGGGAATAAACGATGAGAATGTTAAGGGGAAGGAAAATGAGAATTGAAAAATTGAATTAACCGCGTAATTAAGCGTGTTGAATGATGGGATTGATGAAGACAGGGAGACATAACGATTGATATGGTTAAAATAGTAACGAATACCACAGGGTAATTGAATAAGATGAAAAATCAAAATTGTGAAGAATTTGGAAATGCGTTGCGAATGGGTAATTGGAGTTGGATTAACGAAATGTTAGGGTATATATTATAGAATCGTAATTCAAAGCTGGTTGGTAAAAATCATCAATAATTGATCGGGATATTGTCAAATATGATTGAATTTGGTGTCTAAAACAAAAAAAAACGGTGTTTTTTATCAAAATTAAAAACCCGGACCAAATCATCATGTCCAAATATAAAAAGCAACTGATGGGTTATATTTTCGAACTATTCCCCGCTTTGACAAAATTGTTGTGTTTATTCAACATCTATGCCATGACATCAAATTTACATTTCTGAGATTTCTTTGATATAAATAGCATCTTCTTGGTACATTTCTGTTTATGGTTAAGCATGATAGAATACACTACCGTGCTTGATTACAACATGAAATAGCGCTGTCAAGCCGTTTTTTTTTCATTCTGACAGTTTTTATTTTTTTTGATTATTTTTTGATTTTTTTTAAAATAATTTTAAAATAATTTTATTTTACTTTTTCATCTCCTTTCTTCCTCACATATTTCCCCACTCTGCTTGATAGCAGTACATTATAACTGTTTATTATGATATTATTTTGATACACTTTTTCGTTGGGAAAGAAAATAAAAATAAATAAAAATTATTTTTTGGTCAAAAAACGATACCCATTCCAATCCTCTGGACAAATATACTTACTAGCGCTTAAAAATTCTAACAATTTATACGTTGGGGCGTCATACGCCTGCGGGATCCTTTCTAAAAACGCCGCAGCAAGACTTTTAACACCATCTTGTGAGATCTCATCAGTGATTTTTTCTTCGCCGTTTTTGCCATTTTTGCCGTTTTTTTTGCCATTATTTTGGTTATTTTGGTCAATGTTGATATTATTATTCATACTACCGCCAGAGCTAGTTTTATCACTACCCCCGACATCACCAACAACACCAGTATCATTAAATAATGCCGAAGACGTCTTTGATAACCCATCACTATTATTATTTTGATCATTATTTAAAAAAAATGCATTTTTATTACTATCCCCCCCTTCTTCCCTTTCCAATTCCAACCTTTTCTCTTCTAATGCTTTTAATTCTTCCTGAATAATCACACCACAAGCCAAATCCCCCAACCCTGCACCCATTTGTTGTCGAAACAATAACCGATCCCTTTTTAATTTTAATAACGGCCTCAGGAATCTTTTATCGCCCAAATTAACATTTTTTTCGTATAGGTTTTCAGTATTTTTGAATAATAATAACTGCGCTTCAAATAACACCCTACGTGATTTCGCCCATCTCCCATCTAAATAAAGACCAACGCCGTAATTGTATTTATTAATCCAATCAACATCAACGCCATTCTGTAAACTTATCATTAAATCAGCTAACGTTGAGATACGATTATTCGCCAAAGATACTGACGTTTCTTGCAATAATTTCTTTTCAACATTTTGGTCATTTTTGTGGATGATATTTTTTTTTTCATTTTTTTCATCATTTTGGTCATACTTTTCTGGACTTGTATTTTGGGAATTGTTTTGTGTTGAAGATGATGCATCCCCTTGATTAAATCGCGCACTGGTTGAATCTATCGGTGTTTTAGTCATGGAATATATCTCCTCACTACTTTGCCGATCAACATCGACGTGGATTGAACCATTTTTTTCATCATTTTTATTTTTTTCATCGTTTTTTTTGCCATAATTATTATTATCCACCCGATTGTCTTCATTACCGATAATACGAAGCGATAACGGATGTTTTCCGCGTTTATGTGGACGTTTTCCGTCAGTTGATGATGATGATGATGATGCCGAAGATGCTATACAAAGACTCAGACTTGTTTTTGATTTTTGTATTGGGTTTTTAAAATCGAAATTATTTTGGTTTTTTTGGACATTTTGATTACTTGTTTGGTCAATATTGTGAACATTAGTTAACCTATTGTTATTGATATTATTATCAATAGGTCTACTTAATGACTGGTTTTGATGGTTATCATCATAATTAAGATCATTTTGATTAAAATTTTGGGGAAAATTTGGATTAAAATTATTTTGTCCAAAACTTGTCCCGTAATTTTGCGGATGTTTTGGGCCAAAAAAAATGTCTCCATTTTGATTTTCATTTTGATTGAATCTGTTGTTATAATCAATACGATAATCATGTACATCCGTAGATGGGAACGGTAAGACATTATTATTACGATCTGGTTGTATTATAGATCCATCATGATTCTTTTTGAAGAGAAACCTGTAAGGATTTTTGTCAAAATTATTGTCATTTTTGTGTTGATTTTGTCCGTCATTATTTTTTCTTGGTTTTTTTGGACATTTTGATTACTTGTTTGGTCAATATTGTG
>Ga0256897_1000293_pt1 | contig 11434 bp, 10 predicted proteins | sample MC6MC0670MT_FD_186336 | JGI IMG/M metagenome (GOLD analysis project Ga0256897, IMG submission 186336) | Metatranscriptome of enriched soil aggregate microbial communities from Iowa State University, Ames, United States - MC6-MC0670-MT... | ecosystem: Environmental > Terrestrial > Soil >... | reverse complement strand
GAAAAGCGGGTCTTAGCCTACGGTGGCAAAAACCGGTTCGCCCAGGTTCAGCATCAAACGATTTGCCCAGGCGAAGATCGCGTCCGAGTGCAGCAGGTCCAGCACTTCGCCTTCGCTCAAGCCTGCATCCTTCAATGCCTGGATGCTGTTGGCGTTGACGTCGGCCTGGGCTTCGGTGATCTGGATCGAGAACTGAGCAATCGCCAGTTCACGCGCCGTGGTGCCGGCGGTGTAGGGATCCTCAAACACTTGCGCGATCACTTCATTGCGCTTGGCCAGCTGCTCAAAGCGCTGCGCATGGACGGATGCGCAGTACACGCAGCCGTTCACACGCGAGACGACCGTGGAGCCCAGCTCGCGTTCGGCGCGCGACAGGCCGCCTGGGGCGTACATGATGGCGTTGAAGGCGGTGGAGCGCTGGCGCAGGATTTCTGGTTGGTGGACCAGGAACAGGTAGTAGTCCGAGACCTTGGCCTTGGGGTGGCTTTCTTCCAGGACGGCGACTTGTTCCGGGGTGGCGGTGTCGACGTTGACGACGTCGAGCCATGCCTTCCACTCCAGCACTTCGTTGGTGAAGCCGTGGGCCTTGATGACGGCGCCGGGTTCGGTGGAGGCGGTGTTGGGTTCGAAGGGCGCGGGCGGGACGGCGGCGGCGCGGGGGGCTTGGCCTTCCAGGTCTTTCATCGCGGCCAGGCCGGCGACCAGACGGGTCTGGTACGACAGGAAGGCGATCAGTTGCGACAGGGTGACCACCGCGGGCGTGGAGACGCCTGCGGCCGGCAGGGTCTTCAGCGCAGCTTCGTCGCCTTCGACGGGGTTTTCGATCAGCTTGCGCGTGAATTCCAAGACCGCAGCCAGGCGCGGGGTGGAGGCGTCTGACGGCTTGCCGGATTCTGCGGCGGCGATGTCGGCGGGGGCAGCGTCCGTTTCGGCCAAGCGGGCGCGGTAGTGCGAGGCCAAGAGCGGCGACGGGCTGATGCGGGTGGCGTACAGCGCGACCAGCAAGCGTTCGGCCAGCGACAAGCCGGGCAGTGCCGGGTCGAACAGGGCGTCGTAGCTGCCTTGCGTGGCGGCGGCGACTTTTTCGCGTTGGTGGCGGACCTCAAAAGTTTTGCTGCCGGGCGTCAGGCCGACGAGCTTGTCGACCAGATCATTGACGGCGTCATAGACGATGGGTTGTTTTGCCATGGGGATGTACTCCTTGGTGTCTGTTCAGCCGGCGTTGCCGGAAGTGCTTGCCGAATGTGCAGCCGCACGCGCCTTCACCGCCGCGTCCAGAAACGTCTTCACGCCTTCCCACGATTCCTGGTCGGCGCGCGCGTTGTCTTTGGGGTTGCCGCCGCTGGTGCTGATCTTGCCCGACACGGGGTGGGCGTAGACGAGCTGGGTGGTGGGCACGTACGGGAACAGGATCGAGTGGCCGCCGTTTTCGTAGTCGAGCCATTCGACGGGGTAGGGGTGTTTCACTTCGCGCAGCTTGTCCTGCACCATCTTCGAGTACAGGCTCGACGGCCACGAACCATCGTCGGTGGCCGACAGCAGCATGACCGGGCCTTCGATGTCTTCCACGCGAATACGGGCGCGGGCGACGGCGTCGGGGTCTTGCAGCGCGGTCAGGATGGCTTTCTCGTGACGATGCGGCGATGGGCCTTCATCAAACGGCGCCCAGGTGGCGGTGCGGTTGTTTTCCCAGACGTGGGGCAGGGGCTTGCCGCCCAGCAGCCAGGTCGGGCCTTCGCGGCCGATCTTGGGGTCGCAGGCGTTCTGGCCGCTGTGGACGACGGCGCCGGGTACGTAGGCGACGACGGCGGACACTTCCTTGGGGAAGGTTGCGCCCAGCAGCAGCACGAGTTCACCGCCGCGCGATTGTCCGCTGATGGCGACAAAGTCGTGCTTGGGCTGAACCTTTTTGCGCAGCCAGCGCAGGCCGGTCTGGAAGTATTCCAGCGGGGTGTTCGAGATGTAGTCGGACAGGCCCGGCGCTTTGAAGTACGCCAGCGCAAAGGCGGCGTAGCCGCGCGAGGCATACAGCGCCGCGCGCGGTTCGTTGATGCCGCCGCCCGAGCCGTTCAGGATCATGACGGCGGGGTGCGAGCCGGGCTTGCTGCCTGCCGGCAGGTACAGCGTGCCGACCAGACCTTCTTCGCGGACCTCGTGGCGCGTGACGCCGTCCAGCGCCAGGCGCTGCGTGAAGGTGGCTTGCGTTTGCGCACCCGCCGCGCGGACGACCACGTCGGTGACCAAGGCGTCAGTCACCGGGTGGTTGAAGTGTTCGCGGCTGGGCGAGTCCACGGGCGCTTGCGACCAGACCAGCCCCATCGGGGCCACGCCGGTGTAGTCGCCCGAGACGGGCGCGTCGCGGGTCAGGTCGACGACGCCGTCGTCGCCCGCCTTGAACGCGGCTTGCGCTTGCCAGAGCACGCCGTTGCGGCGGGTCAGCGCGGTGATTTCCACCGTCTGGCCCGGCTCAACGTGCTCGACCCGGATCTGGCGCGGCACGTCAATCAACGCGTCCGCGGGGGTGATGGTTAGGGTCGGCGCCATGGCTTACTTGCCCGCGGGTTCTTTGGTGACCATCATGGCGGCCGTGCGGTCGCTGGTCATCGGGGTGACCTTCAGGCCCTTCTTGGTGGCCCAGATGTTCTTGTAGTGGTAGAGCGGGATGATGCCGACGTCGTCCGACACGAGCTTGACCGAGTCGCGCAGGATGGCTTCACGCTTGGCCACATCGAATTCCGACGTGGATTGCTCCAGCGCGGCGTCAACCTTGGGGTTGGAGTAGTGGCCCCAGTTGGACGCGCCCAGGCCCTTCTTGGCGTCGACGGTGGCCAGGATGTTGACCAGCGCGTAGCTGGCTTCACCCGTGCCGTTGCCCCATGCCAGCATGCTGACGGCGAATTCGTTCTTGTTGGCGCGGCCCGAGTACACAGCCCATGGCACCACTTCCACTTGGGTCTTCACGCCCACGCGGGTCCAGAACTGCGCCACGGCTTGAGCCGTTTCCGGACCTTGCGGGTAGCGGTCGTTCGGCACGTGCATGGTCAGCTTGAAGCCGTCGGGAAAGCCAGCTTCAGCCAGCAGCTTCTTGGCTTGCGCGACGTCGTTGGGGATGTCTTTCACGTCGGGGTTGTAGCCGAAGGTGCCCTTGGGCATCCACTGGTTGGCTTCGGTGGCCGCGCCTTGCAGGATGCGGTCAGAAATGGCCTTGCGGTTGATGGCCAGGTTCAGCGCTTGGCGCACACGCAGGTCCAACAGCGGGTTCTTGTCCAGCGGCTTGCCGTTGTTGTCGGTGATGTACTGGTTGGGCGCGGGGTTGAAGCTGGGTTGCAGGATCATGACGCGCAGGCCGTCGTACGGGTACACCGAGATGTTCGGGGCCTTTTGCAGCTTGGCCAGGTCCGACACCGACACCTTGTCGATCACGTCCACGTCACCGGCCAACAGGGCGGCGGTGCGCGAGGCGGCGTTGTTGATGTAGCGGTAGTTGACCTTGTCCCAGGTGGCTTTGTCGCCCCAGTAGCCGTCGTTGCGTTCCATGATGACGCGGTCGCCCGGGGTGTAGGACACGAACTTGTACGGGCCGGTGCCGACCACGGCCTTGCCCGAGTTGTAGTCTTCGGTGGTGGACTTTTCACCGACGTGCTTGCTGACGACGTGCACCGACGCCAGGTTCAGCGGCAGGTCGGGGTTGGGCGCCTTGGTCTTGACGATGAGGGTCAGCGGGTCCTTGGCGGTCATCGTGTCGATGGTGCGCAGGTAGCCGGCGTAGGTGGCCACGCTGCCCGGCACGGCGCGCGCGCGGGTGTAGGAATAGATCAGGTCGTCGGCGGTGAACGGCGTGCCGTCTTGCCACTTGACGCCTTCACGCAGCTTGAATTCCCAGGTGGTGGAGTCCAGCGGCTTCCAGCTCACGGCCAGGCCCGGCTGGAGCTTGTTCCACTTGTTTTCGATCAGCAGGTCCCAGAAGTGCAGGGCCACGGAACGGTCGCCGGCGTGGTTGTTCAGCTGCGGGTCCAGGGACGACAGCGGGTCGGCGAAACCGATCGACAGGTTGTCGGCGGACGCGGCGGCAGAGGCGCCAAGGATGGCTGCGGTCAGGGTCGAAAGAATCAAGCGTTTCATGTTCGGGGTCCTTGGTAGGGGGGGAACGATTGCAGTGTTCCGAAGGCTGCGCGGTGCCGGAGCCCCGCGCGGCCGATTAGGTTCAGGCCATGTCGTTCAAATGACAGGCGCTTAAATGGTTGATGGCGATTCCCTTTAGCGTGGGAACTTCGGTCTTGCAGCGCGGCATCGCATGCGGACATCGCGGATGGAAATGGCAGCCGCCGGGCGGGTTCAGCGGGCTGGGAATCTCGCCCTTGATCGCGGTAAAGATCTTGTGGCGCGACTTCAGGCTGGGAATTTCCGCCAGCAGCGCTTGCGTGTACGGGTGGTTGGGGCGCTGGAACACTTCGTCCACGGTGGCCGTTTCCACGACGCGGCCCAGGTACATGATGACGACGCGGTCAGACAGGTGTTCCACCACGCCCAGGTCGTGGCTGATGAACAGATACGTCAGGTTCAGTTCTTCGCGCAGGTCCATGAACAGGTTCAGGATCTGCGCTTGAATGGAAACGTCCAGCGCGGCCACGGCTTCGTCGCACACCAGCATGGACGGCTGCACGGCTAGCGCGCGTGCGATGCCGATGCGCTGGCGCTGGCCGCCGCTGAATTGGTGCGGATAGCGTTGGCGCAAGGCGGGGTCAAGGCCCGCGCGTTCCAGCTGGGCGCTGACGTAGTCGTCAAAGCCCGCGTTGCCGACCAGGCCGTGGATGCGGGCCGCTTCGCCAACGATTTCGTCCACGCGCAGGCGCGGGTTAAGGCTGGCGTAGGGGTCCTGGAAAATCATCTGCACGGTCAGGCGTGCGGCGTGGGCTTCGGCGGAGGTCATGTCCGACGGGCGCACGCCGTTGATGCGCACTTCACCGCCCGACGGCGTCAACAAGCCTGCGGCGATGCGGCCCAGCGTGGATTTGCCGCAGCCGGATTCCCCGACCAGGCCGACCACTTCGCCGGGGTTCACGATCAGGTCCACGTTGTCGACCGCGCGCGTGATGGCGGGCGGCTTGGACAAGCCCAGCGTTTGCATGGCGCGGCCGGCAGCGCCGACCTTTTTTTCGCCAAAGCGCTTGCTGACTTGAGCAAGGTCAATCAGCGGCGTGGGGGCGGCGGATACAGTCATGCCGTCACCTCGTTGTGGATCTGGATAGTCGGATGGAAGCAGCGCACGTCGTGTTCGGGCAAGGCTTGTGTGATGCCGGGTTGCTGGCCACAGGCGGCGGTCGCGCGCGAGCAGCGCGCGGAAAACGCACAGCCGGCGGGCAGGTGCAGCAGGTTGGGCGTCATGCCGGGAATCTGGCGCAGGCGTTGGCCCCGCTGGTTATTGCTGGGCAGGCTGTCGATCAGGCCCACCGTGTACGGATGCTGCGGGCGGTCCAGCACGTCGTCGACCTTGCCGTGTTCAACGATGCGGCCGGCGTACATGACGGCCACGTCATCGGCCAGGCCCGCCACGACGGACAGATCATGCGTGATCCAGATCAGGCTGGTGCCGTGTTGCTGCGCCAGCTTCTGCACTTCAGACAGAATCTGCGCCTGGATGGTGACGTCCAGCGCGGTGGTGGGTTCGTCGGCAATGATCAGGTCAGGGCGGTGCAGCATGGCGATGGCGATCGCCACGCGCTGGCGCATGCCGCCAGACAGCTGATGCGGGTAGGCCAGCAGCCGTTCTTCCGGGCTGGGTATGCCCATCATGCCCAGCGTGTCGCGCGCCAGCGTGCGGGCTTGGGCCTTGCTCATCTTGTTATGCGCGCGCACGGTTTCGATCATTTGCACGTCGACGCGCAGGACCGGGTTCAACGTCATCATCGGATCTTGGAAGATCATGGCGATGCGGTTGCCTTGCAACTTGCGCAAGTCACGCGGGGCCAGCTTGGTCAGGTCGCGGCCCTGGAACAGGATTTCGCCGCCGACGATGCGGCCGGGGGCGTCAACCAGACCCATGATGGAAAAGCCCGTCACGGATTTGCCCGAGCCGGATTCTCCGACCAGGCCCAGAATCTTGCCGCGCTCCAGCGTGAACGACACGTCGTCCACGGCGGGCAGCACGCCCGCGCGGGTATGAAAATGCGTGCGCAGGTTGCGCACTTCAAGCGTGGCCGGCGCGCCGGTAGCGGTGCGGTCGGTCATTTGTGAGTCCTTGGGTTCAGCACGTCGCGCAGGCGGTCGCCCACCAGGTTGATGGCGACGATGGTGATCAGCAGCGCGATGCCGGGGTAGAAGCTGATCCAGTATTCGCCGGACAGCATGTATTGGAAGCCGTTGGAAATCAGCAGGCCCAGCGACGGTTCGGTCACCGGCACGCCCAGGCCCAGAAAGCTCAAGGTGGCCTCCAGCGTGATGGCGCGCGCAATCTGCAAGGTGCCAATCACAATCAGCGGCGGCAGGCAGTTGGGCAGAATGTGCTTCAACATGATCCGCCAGTTGGGAATGTCCAGGCAGCGGGCGGCTTCCACGTATTCACGGCGGCGTTCCACCAGGGCTTGGCCGCGCGCAGTGCGAGCGTAGTAGGCCCATTCCAGAATCACCAGCGTCAGCACCACGTTGCCCACGCCCTTGCCCAGATAGGCCAGGATCATCATGGCCACCAGGATCGACGGGAACGACAGAATCAGGTCGACCAAGCGCATGATGAAGGCGTCGACCTTGCCGCCCGCGTAGGCGGCCAGCAGGCCCAGCAGCGTGCCGACGATGCCGGCAATCACGGCCGAGCCCACGCCCACCATCAAGCTGATGCGCAGGCCGTACAGAATGCCGGACAGCAGATCGCGCCCTTGGCCGTCGGTGCCCAGCCAGTAGTGGAAGGTGTCCAGGCCGTTCATGGAACCCGGTGGCAAGCGGGAATCCAGCACGTCGATTTGCAGCAGGTCATACGGATTCTGCGGCGAGATCCACGGCGCGAAGATGGCGGCCAGGATCAGCAGGGTAGCGATGACCAGGCCGAACACCGCCGTCTTGGACGACAGGAATTCGGTCAGGTTGCGGCGCCAGGGCGATTCGCGGCGCAGGGCGGGAATCTTCTCGGGGGTTGCAGTGGTGCTCATGCCGAGCCCTCCAGCCGTACCCGGGGGTCCAGCACTTTATAAAGAATGTCGACGATCAGGTTCAGCGTGACGAACAGGCACACGACCACAATCAGGTAGGCCACGATCACAGGGCGGTCCAGCGCGTTCAGGCTGTCAAGAATCAGCTTGCCGGCGCCCGGCCACGAGAAGATGCTTTCCGTGATGACGGCGAACGCAATGGTCGAACCCAGCTCCAGGCCCAGCACCGTCACAAGCGGGATCATCGTGTTGCGCAGCACGTGCACACACACCACACGAAACGGCGACAAGCCCTTGGCGCGCGCGAACTTCACGAAGTCCAGCGGAATCACGTCGCGCACGCCGGCGCGCGTCAGGCGGATGACAAGCGAAATCTTGAACAGCGACAGGTTCAGCGCGGGCAGGATCAAATGGCGCCAGCCATCGGCGGTGAGCCACGACCACTGAAAGCCCAGGAATTCCACCGTCTGCCCCCGGCCGCTGGCGGGCAGCCAGCCGAGTGACACGCTGAACGTCATGATCAGCATCAGCGCCACCCAGAACGTGGGCAGCGAGAAGCCGACGATGCTGCCGGCCATGATCATTTTGGAAAAGCGGCTGTCGGGGTACAGACCGGCAATCAAGCCCAGCGGCAGGCCGACGATGACGGCCAGGCCCAAGGCGCTGATCGCCAGTTCCAGCGTAGCGGGCAGGCGCTGGATGACGAGTTCAATGGCCGGGATGTTGTAGACGAAGCTATTGCCCAGGTTGCCGTGCAGCGCCCCGTTCAGAAAGCCCAAGTATTGCTGCCACAGCGGTTTGTCCAGGCCCAGCTCCGCAATGATGCGGGCGCGGTCGACCTGGTCCACGTCCTGGCCGATCAGGATGTCCACGGGGTTGCCGATGGCGTGCAGGCCCACGAAGACAATCAAGGTCATCAGGAACACGACCACCGCCGCTTGCGCGACACGGCGTATCAACCAACCGGTCATTGCGCGGTCTCCGCTTGCGAGGCCGCAGCCGAAATCGGGGCGGGCGGCGGGGCGGGGGTCCACTCATCGCCAAAGACTTCCGGTTCAGAAAACGCTTCCATATTCGCGTAGTACGTTTCGACGTCTTCGCGGTAGAACAGGCCGGCGATGCCTTGCGCCAGGCGCTTGGCGCCGTCGCTGATGGCCGGGATGTCGCCCGAGATTGTGCCTTGCGTCAGCGCGGCGGGGTAGGAAAAGCAGTGCACGCGGTCCAGGCCCGGGCACGCGCCGGGCACTTTTTCCTGCAGCTCGAAGACGGCGCCCAGGTCGGGCGAGTCATGCAGTTCCTGGTCTTCTTCGCCGGCGGGCGGGGTGAACCGGTCGCCCCAGTTGCGCACGTGAGGGGCCAGCGGCGCGAATTCCGGGCGCACGGTCCAGTCGATACGAAAGCCCGTGGAGAAGATCAGGAAGTCCAGCACGAACACGCCCTTGGGCGTGGTGACGTGGATGTCGTTGCCGATCATCTCCAGGTTTTGTACGCCGCAGCCCAGGTTGAAGCGGGCGTTCGGGAAGCGCGACACGCGCAAGGTGCTGCCGCGCGGGGGCGGCACTTGGGCGGCGTTGATGTAGTGGCGGATCTTCCACTTCCATTCGTCGGGCAGAGTCAGGTGGCCGTGGGTCAGGCCGGGGTTGCCCGCGCCCTTGCCCTTGTTCACGCGCGGAATGTCGTTGCGGCGGATCAGCAGGTCGACGCTGGCGGCGCCGGCTTCCAGCGCGGTGCCTGCGCTGTCCATGGCGGACGCGCCCGCGCCCACCACGCCGACGCGCTTGCCGGCCAGCGTGGCGTAGTCCATGACGTCGGACGAATGCGCCCAACGGTCACGCGGCAATGTCTTGGCAAAGTCAGGCACATACGCGCCGCCCAGGCCATCGCGGCCGGTAGCCAGCACCACACGGCGCGCCAGCACCGTGCTGCGGCCGGCGGGCGATTCCACGTCCAGCTGCACCAGCCGGTCGGCGCGCGGCTGTACCGACAGCACGCGGTGTTCGTTGCGCACGTCCAGGTTCAGCACGCGGCGATACCAGCGCAGGTAGTCCATCCATTGCAGGCGCGGAATCTTGTCCAGCGCGTCCCATTCGGCCGAGCCGAATTGCGCCTCGAACCAGGCGCGGAAGGTCAGCGCCGGCAAGCCCAGGGCAGGGCCGGTCAACTGTTTGGGCGAACGCAGCGTTTCCATGCGGGCGGTGGTGGCCCACGGGCCTTCATAGCCTTCGGGCGCTTGGTCGAAGATGGGCGCGGTAATGCCCAGATGCGTCAACGACGCCGCCGCAGCCAAGCCGGCCATGCCGCCGCCGATGATGACGACGTCCAGCACTTGCTGGCCGTCCACGAGCCGGGGCGCAACCCAGTTCTTGGCGGGAATTTCCAGCCAGGACAGGTCTTGCCGCAGGCGCGCTTCCAGCGCGGCTAAGCCTTGCGGCGGGGTGGCGATGGGCAAATTCATAGTGCGGGGGTTTCCAAAACAGGGGCGTCATCACCGTAGATCGACTGCAACAGCGCCGAATGCTCGCAGGCGTCGTGCAGCACAAAGCCCGGCAGCAGGGCGGCGGCGGCATCGGCCAGCGCGTCGGCCATGGCCTGGCAGGCGGGCGTCAGGGGTTGCGACTGCGGGGTGATGACCCCAAAGAAAAAAGGGATGTCCAGGTCGATGGGCCGGATCGCCACGCCCGGCATCGGGACGCCGTAAGCGGTGATCGGTTCCAGCACCGACACACCCAGGCCAGCGCGCACGGCGGCCAGGGCATTGACGGACGAATTGGTTTCGATGGTGCCGGGCGCGTTGCCGCCAGGCGCCAGCGCGGCATCCAAACGACGGCGCAAGCGGTAAGGGTTGGCCATGGTGATCAAACGGCGCTCGGCCAGCGCCGACACCGGCACCACGTCCAACGCGGCCAGCGCATCGTCTTCGGGCAACGCGGCCACACAGGCGGCCTGCCCAATCCAATGCACGGTCAAACCGCGGTGTTCCAATGGCAGGCTCGTTGCGCCCAATTGCGCGGCGCCGGTCAATACCGCATGCACCACGCGTTCCGGCGATGCGCTGCGCACTTGAATGCGGACCGCGCCGGCTTGGGATTCAATGCGCTTCAATGCGTCGGGCAACAAGCCCGCCGCCAAGGCAGACGTTGCGGCAAGCAGCAACGGTTTGGCCTGGCCGCGGGCGATTTCTTCGGCACGCCCGCGTATCTGCTGCAAGCTGGCCAGCGCGCGTTCCACATCGTCATACAGCAGGAAGCCCTGTTCGGTGGGCGTGACCCGCGGGCCACTGCGCGCAAACAAGGCGTAGCCGATCTCGGCTTCCAGCTCCTGAAGCAAACGGCTGATGGCCGGTTGCGAGCGGCCAAGCACACGCCCGGCAGCGGTGACGCTGCCGGTGGACATGACGGCCGCGAAGGCCTCGAGTTGGCGAAGTTCCATCTGTCTTGCTTTATGCTCAGAGCGAATTCTTGCCCGGCAAGTATGCGCGCTGCAAATAGTTAAAAGGCATAAGCAAATACCCTAATTGGGGATTTCCTTATGCCTTTTCATAACTGCGCGTTATTTCAATGACTTAGGCGCTGGCGTTTGGGAGCGCTTCTTGCGATGCCCTTGTGCGGCTATGTGGCCGAACAAGGTGAAGCCCATGAATACCCCCCTTCCCAACGCGCCAACCGAGCCGACGAACACTGAGGAATCCAAGAAGTTGGATATTCCCGAAGACGCGGCTGAAGAACCCTTTCCTCCGGACGGAGACGAAGAGCCCGGCGAATCAGATGAGGTGGACCCGGAGGAGCCGGTAGGCACTCCAGCGTCCAATCAGCCTGCGCCGTAGTTGGCCTTCCGCAGTTGACCTTCCCACCATTGACCTTCCACATGCGGCCCCGCTGTTGGGCCGCATGACTTCACGATCTCAAGAGAACCTTATGGCTACCAACAAAAGTGGTGACATGGCACGCATCCATGATTTGCTTTATCAGGCGCTGGAAACGGAGCTGGGTGGCATCAACGTCTACACCGCAGCGCTTTCCTGTGCCACGAATGAAGATTTGGCGAAGGAGTGGCAGAGCTATCTTGACGAGACCAAGACGCATCGGCAGGTACTCCTTACCGTGTTTGAAGAACTCGGCCTTGACCCTGATAAGCGGGTGCCCAGCCGCGATGTGGTCAAGCACCATGGTGATTCACTCGTGAAAGCCATTGCGCTGGCGAAGTCCAAGGGCGACGCGGTGGCGGCGCAGGTCGCTGCGGCGGAATGTGTCGTTCTGGCCGAAACGAAAGACCATCAGAACTGGGAGCTGATT
>Ga0256897_1000281_pt1 | contig 11649 bp, 9 predicted proteins | sample MC6MC0670MT_FD_186336 | JGI IMG/M metagenome (GOLD analysis project Ga0256897, IMG submission 186336) | Metatranscriptome of enriched soil aggregate microbial communities from Iowa State University, Ames, United States - MC6-MC0670-MT... | ecosystem: Environmental > Terrestrial > Soil >... | reverse complement strand
GCCCGTGAAAAGCTCGACAACCTGATCTTCGTGGTGAACTGCAACCTGCAGCGCCTGGACGGTCCGGTGCGCGGCAACGGCAAGATCATCCAGGAACTGGAAGGCGACTTCCGTGGTTCGGGCTGGAACGTGATCAAGCTGATCTGGGGCGGCTACTGGGACCCGCTGCTGGCGCACGACAAGGAAGGCATCCTGCGCCAGATCATGGAAGACACCGTCGACGGCGAGTACCAGGCGTACAAGGCCAACGACGGCAAGTTCGTTCGCGAACACTTCTTTGGCAAGCACCCGAAGCTGCTGGAAGCCGTCTCGCGTATGAGCGACGAAGACATCTGGCGCCTGAACCGTGGCGGCCACGATCCCCACAAGGTGTACGCCGCGTTTGACGCTGCGACCAGCCACACAGGTCAACCCACCGTCATCCTGGCCAAGACCATCAAGGGCTACGGCATGGGCCACGTGGGTCAGGCGAAGAACCCGACCCACCAGCAAAAGAAGCTGGAGCTGGACTCGATCCGCGAATTCCGCGACCGTTTCGGCATCCCGATTCCTGACGACCAACTGGCCGATCTGCCGTACTTCAAGCCGGCCGAAGATTCGCCGGAAATGAAGTACCTGCACGAGCGCCGCGCCGAGCTGGGCGGCTACCTGCCGCGCCGCCGCGCCAAGGCCGACGAGCAACTGAAGGCCCCCGCGCTGGACGCCTTCAAGGCCGTGCTGGAACCCACCGCCGAAGGCCGTGAAATCTCCACCACCCAAGCTTTCGTGCGCATCCTGAACCAGGTGCTGCGCGACAAGGAACTGGGTCCGCGCGTGGTGCCGATTCTGGCCGACGAATCGCGTACCTTCGGTATGGAAGGCCTGTTCCGCCAGATCGGTATTTACGCGCCGGAAGGCCAGAAGTACACCCCGGTCGATAAGGACCAGGTCATGTACTACAAGGAAGCGGCCGACGGCCAGCTTCTGCAGGAAGGCATCAACGAAGCGGGCGCAATGAGCTCGTGGATTGCGGCGGCCACGTCGTACTCCTCGAACAACCGCATCATGATCCCGTTCTTCATCTACTACTCGATGTTCGGGTTCCAGCGCATTGGCGATCTGGCCTGGGCGGCGGGCGACATGCAAGCGCGCGGCTTCCTCTTGGGCGGCACCGCCGGCCGCACGACGCTCAACGGCGAAGGCTTGCAGCACGAAGACGGCCACAGCCACATCCTGGCGTCCACCATTCCGAACTGCGTGTCCTACGACCCGACGTTCGGCCATGAGCTGGCCGTGATCATCCAGCATGGCTTGAAGCGCATGGTGGAAGACCAGGAAAACGTCTATTACTACCTGACGGTGATGAACGAAAACTACCCGCAGCCCGGTCTGACCCAGGGCGACGAGGAAGGCATCATCAAGGGCATGTACAAGCTGAAGTCGCACGGCAAGGGCAAGAACCGCGTGCAGCTGATGGGCTCGGGCACGATCCTGCGCGAAGTCATGGCCGCGCAAGAACTGCTGGAAGCCGATTGGGGCGTGGCGTCCGATCTGTGGAGCGTCACCAGCTTCACGGAACTGCGCCGCAACGGCCTGGACGTCGACCGCCACAACATGCTGCACCCCGACGAAAAGAAGCCGCAAGTGGCTTACGTCACGGAACAGCTGGCCAAGACGGAAGGCCCGATCATCGCATCGACCGACTACATGAAGCTCTTTGCTGACCAGATCCGTCCGTTCGTGCCCAAGGGCCGCGAATACAAGGTGCTGGGCACCGACGGTTTCGGCCGCTCGGATTTCCGCGCCAAGCTGCGTGAGCACTTCGAAGTGGACCGCCACTTCGTCGTCGTCGCCGCGCTGCGCGCATTGGCTGACGAAGGCAAGGTGCCGGTTGCCAAGGTGGCGGAAGCCATCAAGAAGTACGGCATCAATCCAAACAAAGCCAACCCGCAATACGCCTGAGGGTAAAGAGACATGAGCAACATCGTGCAAATCAAGGTTCCCGACATCGGCGACTTCAAGGAAGTGGAAGTCATCGAAGTGCTGGTCGCCGTGGGCGACACGATCAAGGCCGAACAGAGCCTGATCACGGTTGAGTCCGACAAAGCCTCGATGGAAATCCCCGCGTCGCAAGGCGGCGTGGTGAAGTCCATCACCGTGAAGGTGGGCGACAAGGTCGCGGAAGGCGCGGTCGTGCTGGAAGTGGAAGCAGAAGCCTCGGACGCCGCACCGGCCGCCAAGGAAGAAGCCCCCAAGGCAGCGCCCAAGCAAGCGGCTGCGGCGGCTCCGGCCGCCAAGGCTGAAGCGGCGGCGCCTGCCGCCGCAAGCGGCCCGGTCGACATCGAAGTGCCGGACATCGGCGACTTCAAGGAAGTGGAAGTCATCGAAGTCATGGTCGCCGTGGGCGACACCATCAAGGCCGAGCAAAGCCTGATCACCGTGGAGTCCGACAAGGCCTCGATGGAGATCCCGGCCTCGCAAGGCGGTGTGGTCAAGGAAGTGAAGGTCAAGGTGGGCGACAAGGTCGCCAAGGGTTCGGTCGTCGTGGTGGTGGAGGGGGGCGCAGCCTCGGCTCCGGCTGCGAAGACGGAAGCCGCGGCCGCTCCTGCTGCGAAGGCTGAAGCCAAGGCAGAAGCTAAGACCGAACCCAAGGCGGAAGCGCCGGCTTCGCGCCCGGCCCCGGCCGCCGCGCTGGAAGACGCCAACCTGAAGCCCGGCCAACTGCCGCATGCGTCGCCGTCGGTGCGCAAGTTCGCCCGCGAACTGGGCGTGAACCTGAGCAAGGTCAAGGGTTCGGGTCCGAAAGACCGCATCACGGCGGAAGACGTGCGCGGCTTCGTCAAGCAAGCGCTGGCCGCTGGCCCCGCAACCGCCGCTGCCGGTGGTTCGGCCGATGGCGCCGCGCTGGGCCTGCTGCCGTGGCCGAAGGTCGACTTCACCAAGTTCGGCCCGATCGAAGCCAAGCCGCTGTCGCGCATCAAGAAGATTTCCGGCGCGAACCTGCACCGCAACTGGGTCATGATCCCGCACGTCACCAACAACGACGAAGCGGACATCACCGACCTGGAAGCGCTGCGCGTCACGCTGAACAAGGAAAACGAGAAGTCGGGCGTCAAGGTTACGATGCTGGCCTTCCTGATCAAGGCCGTGGTTGCGGCCCTGAAGAAGTTCCCCGAGTTCAACGCTTCGCTGGACGGCGACAACCTGGTGCTCAAGCAGTACTACCACATCGGTTTCGCCGCCGACACGCCCAACGGGCTGGTGGTGCCGGTGATTCGCGACGCCGACAAGAAGGGCATCCTGCAAATCGCGCAGGAAATGACCGACCTGTCCAAGAAGGCGCGCGACGGCAAGATCTCGCCTGCGGAAATGCAAGGCGGCTGCTTCTCGATCTCGTCCTTGGGCGGCATCGGCGGCACCTCGTTCACGCCGATCATCAACGCGCCGGAAGTGGCCATCCTGGGTGTGTCGCGCTCGGCGCACAAGCCCGTCTGGGACGGCAAACAGTTCGTGCCGCGCCTGATGGTGCCGCTGTCGCTGTCGTACGACCACCGCGTCATCGACGGCGCGTCCGCTGCCCGCTTCAACGCCTATCTGGGCGCGCTGCTGGCCGACTTCCGCCGCATCGCGCTGTAAACGGGGAGCCCTATGAGCAATACCGTTCAAATCAAAGTGCCGGACATCGGTGACTTCAAGGAAGTGGAAGTCATTGAAGTGCTGGTCGCCGTGGGCGACACGATCAAGGCCGAACAAAGCCTGATCACCGTTGAATCCGACAAGGCCTCGATGGAAATCCCCGCGTCGCAAGGCGGCGTGGTGAAGTCCATTGCGGTCAAGGTGGGCGACAAGGTTGCCGAAGGCGCGGTCGTGCTGGAAGTGGAAGCTGCGGAAGCCGCCGCCAAGGACGCCTCGGCCAAGGAAACCCCCAAGGCGGCTGAAGCCCCCAAGAAGGCCGAAGCCGCTGCGCTGGCCGCCAAGGCCGCCGCGCCCGCCGCGTCGACCTTCAAGGGTTCGGCCGACGGTGAATACGACATGCTGGTGCTGGGCGCGGGCCCTGGCGGCTACTCCGCCGCCTTCCGCGCGGCCGACCTCGGCTTGTCCGTGGTGCTGGTCGAGCGCTATGAAACGCTGGGCGGCGTGTGCCTGAACGTGGGCTGCATTCCGTCCAAGGCGCTGTTGCACAACGCCGCCGTCATCGACGAAGCGCGCGAGCTGGCTGCCCACGGCATCAGCTTTGGCGAACCGAAGATCGACCTGGACAAGCTGCGCGGCTACAAGGACAGCGTAGTCGCCAAGCTGACCGGCGGCCTGGCCGGCATGGCCAAGGCTCGCAAAGTCACCGTGGTGACGGGCGTGGGCGAATTTGCCGACGCCAACCACCTGACCGTCACGTCCGCCGACGGCAAGGCCCAGACGCTGCGCTTCAAGCAAGCCATCATCGCCGCCGGCAGCCAGTCGGTGAAGCTGCCGTTCATGCCCAAGGACGACCGCGTCGTCGACTCCACCGGCGCATTGCTGCTGCGTGAAGTGCCGAAGAAGATGCTGATTGTGGGCGGTGGCATCATCGGCCTGGAAATGGGCACGGTGTACTCGACGCTGGGCGCCCGCCTGGATGTCGTGGAAATGCTCGACGGCCTGATGCAAGGCGCTGACCGCGATCTGGTCAAGGTCTGGCAGAAGAAGAACGCCTACCGCTTCGACAACATCATGTTGAAGACCAAGACTGTGGGCGCCGAAGCCAAGAAAGACGGCATCTACGTCACGTTCGAAGGCGAGGGCGCGCCCAAGGAACCGCAACGCTACGACCTCGTTCTGCAAGCCGTGGGCCGCAGCCCGAACGGCAAGAAGATCGGCGCCGAGCGTGCTGGCATTGCTGTGACCGACCGCGGTTTCATCGAGGTCGACCGCCAGATGCGCACCAACGTGCCGCACATCTACGCCATTGGCGACATCGTCGGTCAGCCGATGCTGGCGCACAAGGCCGTGCATGAAGGCCACGTGGCGGCGGAAGCCGCCGCCGGCCTGAAGTCGTTCTTTGACGCGCGCGTCATTCCGTCGGTGGCCTACACCGATCCGGAAGTGGCATGGGTGGGCCTGACCGAAGACGAAGCCAAGAAGCAAGGCATCAAGATCGAGAAGGGCGTGTTCCCGTGGGCGGCTTCCGGCCGCGCCATCGCCAACGGCCGCGACGAAGGCTTCACCAAGCTGATTTTCGACGCGGAAACGCATCGCATCCTGGGCGGCAGCATCGTGGGCACCCACGCTGGCGACCTGATCAGCGAACTGGCCCTGGCCGTGGAAATGGGCGCCGACGTGGTCGACATCGCCAAGACCATCCACCCGCACCCGACGCTGGGTGAATCGGTGGGCATGGCGGCCGAAGTGGCCGAAGGCGTCTGCACCGACCTGCCGCCGATGAAGAAGAAGTAATGCCCGGTGGGGCGGCTTGCCGCCTCATGCTTGCCGCCTCATGCGAGCCATGCCACGGCAAACAAAAAGCGCCGGCCCTGTTCAGGGTCCGGCGCTTTTTTTATCGGTTGGCCGCGCGTGACGGCGGCGCGACCAAATATCAGGCGTGGGTATTGATGCGCGAACCTAGTTGGCTGTCGATCGCCATCGGGGCCACGGACTGCATCAGTGTGGCAACCGTATCGGCTTGCGCATTCAGCGCTTTCTTCAGCACGGTGGCCTGCACTTCCTGAACCACATTCGCGTCCTTCAAAGCCAGCGCGGTGTTGACGGTGTTGTTGATCGAATCCATGGTCACAAGGTCCTTAATAGGAAGGCAGGGCGTGAGCCCGAAGTGTTCGCATTATTGCGTACATTTTCAGTTTGATGCAAAGGATTGTCGTGCCCGGACGTGGCGGGCGTGTGACATCCCGCGCATCGCACTCAAGCGATGACCTAGGGCCGCGCCGGGCATTCGTTCACAACGCCCCAGCCGTGGTTCGCTTCGCAGAACTGATTGCGAGCCGCCCAGGCGCAATCGGGGCGGTCAAAGAACCCCAACTCGGCGCATCGTGCTAATTCAGTCTGCAACCCCTTGACCCACGCCATCGGGTCCTGCGCCGGAATTTCGGTGATACGCAATGTCGATTGCGGCCCGCTTGATGCCGGCGGCGGATGATCGGTGGGGCTGGAGGAAGGCTGGGGGGCGGGGGTGTCCGGACGGGATGCGGCCGGTTCGATCGTCGATGCGGCCGGGGGTGAGAGGTCCGATGTCGACGGCGGCTGTGGCGCAGTCGACGCAGGGGGCGCCAGCGCGTCGGCTTCCCAATCGCTGGGCGGCTCCTCAGTGGGCATTGCAGGCGGAGGCATCAGCGGCACGCGAACCGGGCTGGCGGCAGTGGCGCCGGTAATCCCATTGTTCGGGGCGTTCCACGACACGACCAGCAGCACCAGCGCACCGTAAATGGCCAGCGTGTACAGCACCGTCAACGTCGCCGACCCCACGCGCCGCCCCGTGATCCGGGGTGCGTCATCGCGGCCCAGCAAGCGGCGCCAGCCCACCAGCGCCGCACCCGGCGCCGATATCAGCCACCAGCACAACCGCCGCGCCCCGCCAGGTTGCGGCGCAGGAGGTGGCAAGGCGGCGTGTACCTGGGCCGCCAACAATTCGCGCAATGCGCGGTTCTCTTCGCGCAGACGCAAGGTCTGCGCATCGACCGGCGCCTGATCATCGAGATCCGTATTGCTGTCGTGCTGCGTAGCGAGTGGATCGGGGGGCGTGGCGGTCATGGTCTGAAAAATATAGATACAAAAGCGTGCGGCGGCAATTATGACGTAAGCAGTGGGCGCCTCAAAAGGGGAATAGAACGGGAAAAGGGTGGCTTGGCTGGGATTCGCCGGCTGGGGGCCGGCGCGGTCTACTCAAGAATGGCGTAGCTGACGTGGGGTTCGTACGTAAACCGTTGAATCCGCAGCTTGTTCAGGCCCAGCTTTTCCATCACGGCCAGCGTCTCGCCCGGCCAGGTGCGGTTGTTCAATTCGTCAAAGACGATGACCGCGCCCTTGGGCATGCGCGGCACGAAGTGTTCCAGGCAGATCTTGGTCGGCTCATACAGGTCCAGGTCCAGGTGCAACAGCGACACGACCGTTTGCGGCTCGCGCGCCAGATAGCGCGGCACGCTTTCCGCCACGTCTCCCTTCACCAGCTCGACCTTCTGGATGTGTCCGATGAACCGGTTCGCGTCAAACAGCTCAATGGCGCGTTGCAGGTCGTTGAAGCTGTCCGCCTCATACCCGTTGACGCGGCGCTCGCTCGTCTGGATGACAGCGTGCTGGTCTTGCTCGGAAATGCCCGAAAAGCCCGAGAACGTATCGAAGCCGACGATGCGCCGTTGCAGGTTGACGGGTTCAAGCGTGGCGCTCAGCTGCGCAAACGTCATCAGGCCGCCGCCCCAGTTCACGCCGCATTCCATGATGTCGCCCTGCACATGCAGCGCCATCTTGAAAAGTTCGGACAGGCACAGAAAGCGTGCGATGCTTTGGCGCGGAACGAAACAGGGAAAATTCTCAAGCTTCTCGACGGCGCTGCCGCGCGCGTCGGCAAACAGATCGCCCAGCTCGGCGCGGTAGTTGACTTCGCGGCTGGTGCTGCGGCCGTCCTGGCGAAAGCGGGAGGGGTCAGTGGTGTCGTTCATGCGGCTGCGTTCTCGGATTCTTGCTCGCGGCGTTGCTGGGCGTTGTGGCCCAGGTAGTCCACGTAAAAGATGTTGGTGCGGTCGCCAGTGGGAAAGCGCTGGCGGCGGTACTCCGCATCGGCCAGGTCGGTGATGCGCAGTTGGGTGGTCCAGCGAATCTGCTGACCCAGGTTGGGCGTGCTGCGATGCAAAAGCATCTGCTTGAAGATGACAATGTCGCCGCGCGCCGCGGTAATCGTCTCTGGCGTGTCGGTGACCTCGACGTCCAGGCTCAGATCGCGTTGCAGGAACGGCACGTAGGGGGCAATCACTTTGTCGCTGATGCGCTTGAAGGGGTAGAGGCCGCGCTTGTGGCTGCCAGGAATGACCTGGATCGTGCCAGAGCGCAGATTGACGTCCTGGAACGGAATCCACAAGGTGACGGCGTTTTCCGACCCCAGCAGGTAGAGCGAATCCTGATGCCAGGCGAACAGGTGGCGCGAGTCTGCCGGCTTGTCCAGGCGCATGTTGCAGCACCCCATCAATGAGGGATGCGCCAGGCCCAGCTCGCGGCACAGGTCATGCACGGCGGGGCTGCCAGACATCCGCGACAGCGCGGGCAGGTACTTCAGGCGGTCATACAACAACGATTGCGTGGCCGGCTCCAGCGCGTATTGGCCGAAGTCGTGCGGGTTGAATTGCGGTCCCACGATGCGCTGGCCCAACTCGGTCAGCTGGGCTTCCAGCTCGATGAGTTCGCCGTGCTTCCAGAAGTCCTTCAGGACGAGGTAGCCGTCTTCTTCAAAGCGTTCCCGCTGTGTGGTGCTCATGATGTTCCTACTATGGTCTCTCGTTGCGTCAGGCGTCTTCAGGCGCCCGTTTCTTCTCGCCAGCCCAGCACCTTCATCGGGTTGCCGCCTTGAACTGAAAACGCCGCCACCTCGCCGCGCACGATGGTGCCTGCGGCAATCACGCAGCCCTCGCGCAAGATGGCGCCGTCCAGCAGCACGCAGTTGGCGCCGATCCAGACGTCATCCTCGATGACGATGCCGCCCTTGCTTGGCCGGAATCCTTGGTCACGAATCGGCACATCGCGGCGGCGGAACTCGTGATTGGCGGGGGCGAACGTGCAGTTCGCCGCAACCGCCACGCGCGCGCCCATGCGAATGCCGTGGCCCGTATACAGCACGCAGCCCGAATTGATCACGCATTCCGGGCCGATCTCGACATCGCCTGAGCCGCCGGCGGGCTTGATCTTCACGAAGGCGTCCACGACCGCCTTGGGGCCGATCACAATGCGCGTGCCGCGCGTTGAGTCTTCGATGTCGGCCAAGGGCGACACGCGTGCAGTGGGGTCGATCAGGATCATAGTGGCGCCTGGGTCCAGGTATCAGGCCTTGCGGCGCAGGAAGCCGTCCGGTGCGGACGTCACCAGCAGGCGGTCTTCCACCGAGCGGTCGATTTCAAATTCGGGATGTTGCTTGATCCATTCCCAGACGGCGGTCTTGGGGTTGTTGCCCTTGCCCCAGTGGCGGCCCGGCCAGGGGGTGTCGGCGGGCATGTCTTCAACGAAGGTGTCGAAGACCACGCAGTAGCTGCCCACGCTGACCAGGTCGGCATAGGCGTTCAGTTCCGCCAGCACGTGGTCGTGCGTGTGGTTGGAATCCAGGCAGACGAGGATGTTCTTCTTGCCTTCGGCTTGCGCGCGCACCTGCGCAATCGTGGCCGGATCGATGCTGGAGCCTTCGATCAGGTGAATGCGCTTTGCCAGCGGATGCGTCTCGATGGCCTTGCGGTTGTGTTCGCGGATTTCGATGTCGACGCCAACCACTTCGCCTGCACCCAGCAGTTGCAGCATCGAAGCGGACAGCATCAGCGAGCCGCCGTGCGCAATGCCGGTTTCGATGATCAGGTCGGGTTTCACGGCCCAGATCAGCTCCTGCATGGCCATGGCGTCCATGGGCAGCTGGATCAGCGGCCGGCCTGCCCACGAGAAGTTGTTCATGTACTTGCGTTGCAGCGCCATCTGGCGCCACGCGTTGGATAGCTCGCGGAACTCCTGGTCGCTGGCGAAGCCGGCGATGCGGGCTTCTTTTTCCTGGCGGTACTCGGGGTGCGCGTCGGGCGTGGTTTCAAGGTAGGACATTCAGATTCCTTTGTGCAGACGGTACTGCTCTAGAAAATTCGGGAAGTAATCGGAAAAGGCTCGGGGGCGCTGGCCGCACAGGGCCTGCGTGCGGCTCACATCCACGTCGGCAAACGCCCATTCAGGCGCATCGGCGGCAACCGTCGTGCGGTAACCCAGCTTGGTTTGAATCCAGCGGGCGATATCGCCGTTGGTGACCCCGGTGCCGTGGGCGACGTTGAAGATGCCCGGGGCGCCCGCGCGCGCAATGGCCAGAATCTGTGACACCGCGTCGTCGATATACAGATAATCCTTGCGCGACGACAGCGCCGTACGCAGCGTGATGACGCCGTCGCGCGCGCCTTCTTCCAGCAACTGGTCGATGAAGCTGTCAGGCGTGTCGCGCAGGCCCACGATGTTCGACAGCCGCGCGACGTTTGTTCCAGCCCGGCCGCCGTGCAGGCATAGCGACTCGCCCATCAGCTTGGACAGGTTGTAGAGGTCGCTCGGATCGTTCGGGTTGACGGCCAGCGTTGCGCCTTCGCGCGTGTCGCAGGCGCCCGCGTACACACGCGTGCTGGACAGATACGTCAGGCTGTCAAAATCCGCGTCGGCCAGTAGCGTGCGCAACACACAGACGTGCGCCTCTACGGTGTCCAGGGGACGGCTGCGGAAATCCGACGTCAGGCCGATCGCGTAAATGACATGGCCCAACGGGCGTTGCAGCAGGCCGGGGTCGTGGCGTGGCGGGGCGTCGCACGGCACGCCATCCGCGCGCAAGCGCGCGACCAGATGGCGGCCGATGAAGCCCGTTGCACCCAGGACGGTGACCGGCCGGGTGTTCATGTTTGCGGGCTGCTTTCAATGGACAGCGACGGAATCGCGGTGACGAGCTTGGCGTGCCACTCGCGGCGCGCGTAGTCCAGTTGCTCGGACACCTCGGCCTTCAGGTTCCAGGGCAGAATCAGGATGTATTCGGGCTGGTCTTCGCGCAACCGGGCTTCCGCCACGATGGGGATGTGGCTGCCAGGCAGATACTTGTCTTGCTTGGCGGGGTTCAGGTCCACCACATAGGGCAGCAGGTCGGGGCGGACGCCGGCAAAGTTCAGCAGGGTGTTGCCCTTGGCCGCCGCGCCGTATGCGGCAATGCGCTTGCCGCCGCGGCGCAGCTCCACCAGAAAGGCCATCAGATCGTTCTTGACCCGTTCGGCCTGCTGCTGGAAGCGCGAGTAGAAGTCGGGGCCATCCATGCCGGCCTGCTGCTCCATCGCCAGCGTGCGGGACACTTCGGCGGTCAGCGCATGATTGCCCGTGTCGGCGCGCTGCGCAAAGACCCGCAGGCTGCCGCCATGCGTGCTCAGGTGCTCCACATCAAACACCGACAAGCCGTTGGACTTGAAGACGCGCAAGACGGCGGTTAGCGACAAATACGAATAATGCTCGTGATAGGCCGTATCGAACTGGCTTTCCTGCACCATGCGCAGCAGGTGCGGGAATTCAAACGTCGCCACGCCCTGCGGCTTGAGCAGTGCCGTGAAGCCGGACACGAAGTCGTTAATGTCCGGCACATGGGCCAGCACGTTATTGGCGGCGATGAGATCCGCTGCGCGGCCCTGTTCGGCCAGCTCGTCGCCCAGCGCCACGCCAAAGAATCGCTGCACGATGTCAATGCCGCGATCGCGCGCGGCTTGCGCCGTGCTGGCGGTGGGTTCGACGCCATAACACGGCACGCCCGCGGCCTGCACATACTGAAGCAGGTAGCCGTCGTTGGCGGCAATCTCGGTCACCATGCTGTCGGCGCCTAGCCCGAAGCGGCTGATCATTGCATCGACGTAGCGGCGCGAATGCGCCAGCCACGACGACGAGAACGAGCTGAAGTAGGCGTAGTCGTCGGTGAACAGCGCCTCGCGGCCCGCGTGGTCT
>Ga0256897_1000279_pt1 | contig 11678 bp, 9 predicted proteins | sample MC6MC0670MT_FD_186336 | JGI IMG/M metagenome (GOLD analysis project Ga0256897, IMG submission 186336) | Metatranscriptome of enriched soil aggregate microbial communities from Iowa State University, Ames, United States - MC6-MC0670-MT... | ecosystem: Environmental > Terrestrial > Soil >... | reverse complement strand
GGCAACGTTTATCACATCGATACCGAGGGCTGGCGCGAGGGCTATTTCACGTTCCTGGACCTGGAATCCCTGGCGGCCTGGCCGCACGAGGTGGTGACGGAGCTGATGGCCGAGGAATAGCCGAGGCCGCCGTGGGAAGCGAATAACGCCTACGGAAAAAGAGCACAGAAAAAACATGGGCGCCGCAAGGGCGCCCATGTTTTTGGCGGGATGCCGCTTAGAGGGGGCGGGCGGTGACGGAGCCTGCCGGGGTGACCGCGCTGGCGCTGGCGGGGGCACCGTCAACGCCGAGCGGGGCGGCGACGGGAGCCGCAGCCGGTGCCGCGCCGTTATCCGTGCGCGGGACTTGAATCGGTTGCAGCGGCGCCTGGACGGCGCTGGTGTTCGGATTCTGCGGCAGGGCCGCGCCCGGCGTCGGCAGCGGCTTGACCGACGTGTCCACACCGTCGGTCGAGCGGTTGTTGTTCAGGAAGTCGGTCAGGGCATCGCCCGAGGACAAGTCCAGCGACGCCACGGCCTGGCCCGGCGGGAATTCCGAGAAATAGTATTCGCCGTTATCCACCAGCAGCCCGTCCGGACGCGGCCCGGGCTTGCCTTCCGGCACGCCCTTGAGCACCGGCTGCATGTAGTCCAGCCACGTCGACAGGGCCAGGCCGCTGCCGAATTCGTTGGTGCCCAGCGACTTGGGCTGGTCAAAGCCCATCCAGACGGTGGTGGCTAGCGTGGGCGTGAAGCCCGAGAACCAGACGTCCACGGCTTCGTTGGTGGTGCCGGTCTTGCCGCCGACATCGTTGCGCTTGAGCACTTGATGCGCGCGCGCCGCGGTGCCGCTGGTGGTGACGCCACGCAGAATGTCGGCCATGACCCAGGCGGTGCGCGGGTCAATCGCGCGCGCGGCTTCGTCGCCCGCGGTGACGGGCTGCGCTTCCATCAGGATCTTGCCCGAGCGGTCGGTGACGTGCGCAATCAGGTACGGCGTGACGCGGTAGCCGCCGTTGGCGAAGACGCTGTAGCCGTTGACGACTTGCAGCGGCGTGGCGCCGCCCGCCCCAAGCGCCAGCGGCAACACGGCCGGCCAGCGGGATTTGTCGAAGCCGAAGCGGGTCAGGTAGTCCTGCGCGTACTGCGGCGAAATCGCTTGCAGGATGCGGATCGACACCATGTTCTTCGACCGGTACAAGCCCTGGCGCAAGGTCAGCATGGGTTCGTACTTGTTGCCGTCGTTCTTGGGCTGCCAGTCTTTGGAGCCGGTCTGCGCGGCGGTCAGCATGAAGGGCTGGTCCGAGATCTGGGTGGCGGGCGTGAAGCCGCGTTCCAGGGCGGCCGCGTAGACGAACGGCTTGATGTTGGAGCCCGGCTGGCGCCAGGCTTGCGTCACGCGGTTGAAGTTGCCGCGGTTGTAGTCAAAGCCGCCGATCATCGCGCGGATGGCGCCGTCTTCGGGAACCATCGACACCAGCGCCGCTTGCAGCGCGGGCATGTTGATGATTTCCCAGTTGGTGCTGTCCTTGTCGCCCGTCTTGTGGATGTAGACCACCGAGCCACGGCGGATGCGCTGGCTGTCGCTGGCCTTCGGGTTCAGCGCGCGGGCCACCACGGCCAGCGCCTTCTTGTCGGAAATGGTGATGATGTCGCGCGAGCTGCGGGCCACCTTCACTTCGGTGGGGCTGGCTGACAGCACGACGGCCGCAAGCAGGTCTTCGCTGTCGGGCGTCTTGTCTTGCACGCCGTCCAGAATTTCGTCCAGCGCCTGCCCGTCGTTTTCGACGTTGTCGGGCAGATCGATCTGGTCTTCCGGGCCGGGGTAAACGGCGCGGCGCGTGTAGTCCATCACGCCGTCGCGCACGGCGCGGTAGGCGGCTTCCTGGGCTTTCGAGTCGATCGTGGTGTAGACGTCGATGCCCTTGGAATAGGTCTCTTCCTGGAACACGCCGTACATCAGCTGGCGCGCCAGTTCGGCGGGGTAGTCGCCGTGCACCGCGAAGCCGCGCGCGCTGGAGCCGTCCGCGCCGCGGATGGTCAGGTGCTGCTTGAGGGCTTCGTCTGCCTGTTCGGGCGTCAGATAGCCCAGCGTTTTCATGCGGCCCAGCACATAGTGCTGGCGGATTTCGGCGCGTGGGAAGTTGGTGATGGGGTTGAAACGCGACGGGGCCTTCGGGATGCCCGCCAGCATGGCGGCTTCGGCCGGCGTGACTTCCGACAAGGGCTTGCCGAAGTACGTGCGCGACGCCGCCGCGAAGCCATAGGCGCGATGGCCCAGATAGATCTGGTTCATGTAGAGCTCAAGGATCTGGTCCTTGGTGAGCTCGTTTTCAATTTTGAACGTGAGCAGCAGTTCGTAGAACTTGCGCGAATAGGTTTTTTCGGACGACAGGTAGAAGTTGCGCGCGACCTGCATCGTGATCGTGCTGCCGCCCTGCGTCTTGGACCCCTTGACCACGTTGGTCAGCACCGCGCGCGCAACGCCCATCCAGTCGACGCCGCCGTGGCTGTAGAAGCGGTCGTCTTCGGCCGCCAGCACCGCTTGGCGCATCACGGGCGGAATTTCGTCAAAGCGCAGCACATTGCGGTGCTCTTCGCCGTATTCGCCAATCAGGACTTTGTCCGCCGTGTAGATGCGCAGCGGCACGCGCGGCCGGTAGTCGGTCATCGCGTGCAGGTCGGGCAGGCTGGGCCAGGCCAACGCCAGGGCGAGCCCCAGCAGAACGGCGCCGCACACGGCGGCGCCGGCCGCGAGAATGCCCGCTTTGACCAGGAGTCGTTTCCAGGGAAGGCCCGATTTGCCGCCCGGGGTGGCGGTGGATTGCTGGGGGGTGCTCATTGCAGGCGATTCTAGGACAGAACGCTATAGACCGGCCAGGGCGCAATAAGGTTTCGGTAACCAAACTTGCCGGGGGCTGGGTGGGGGCGATTTGCCACGTAAATAAGGGGACGGGGTCTAGCATACGCGCGGCGCGGCGTTCGTGCGCGGGCGCGTGAAAAACCCTGATGAAATGCGCTGTGAAATGTATTGCGCGCGGTGACAAACGGCAAGGGCCGTGGCGTGCTTTTTTTGCGACGGCGCCGCGTATTCAGCTTGCGTTCAGCGCATCGGCATTTTGCAGATATCGTTGAGGCGGCGCGCCCAATGCACGATGGAACATGGCGCTGAAGGCGCTGGGGCTGCGATAGCCCAAGTCAGCGGCAATGCGCGCCACCGGCACGCCCAGCGACAAGCGGCACACGGCATCCGCCAAGCGCACCTGCTGCACCCATTGGCGGTAGTTCAGCCCTAGCTCTGCCTGAAACAGCCGGATCAGCGTGCGCGCGCTGGCGCCCACTTCGCTGCCCCAGGCTTCAATGCTGCGTTGCAGGCCGGGCTGGTCCAGGATGGCCGTGCAAATGGTTTGCAGGCGGCGATCGCGCGGCCAGGGAATCTGAATGGGCACCACGCGCGCCGCCGCCAGTTCCGACAGGATCAGCGACGCAATCTGCTCGACCCGGCCTCCCAGCGGATAGTCGATGGGTTCGGCGGTCAGCGCCAGAATCAGTTCGCGCAGCAGGCCGCTGACTTCGATCACCTGACATTGCGGCCAGAAGCTGGCGGCGGCGTCAGCCTGAATGTAGAGCGACCGCATCGACACCGGCCCCACCATGTCCACCCCATGCGGCATACCCGCCGGCACCCAGAGTGCGCGCAGCGGCGGCAGCGCCCAGAAACCGCTGGGCGTGGTGACGCGCATGACGCCGTCGACGGCATACAGCAGTTGGGCGCGGGGGTGGGAGTGCGCGCCGGTCTGGGCGCTGGCCGGAAATTCCTTGGCCATTGCGGTGACCACGCGGGGGCGATGCTGATAGTCCTGCGCATTGACGCTGCGGTCGGGGTCGGGGCGCTGGGGCAAGGGCAGGCGGACGGGCATGATGTCACTTCCGACAAAAGGATGAGTCGAAGGGTGAAAGGAGGATGCCGGTATTTTGTCACTTGAGCGACGAAAATTGGCAGATCGATTTGACGGCGGATTTCTACACTGTAGACGGAGCCCGGCACGGTTGCCGGGCCGTCTTTTCTCTTACGCACACGCCCATGCCCCCCGCCCAGAATTCCGTTGCCGGTATGTCAGACGCCAACACTCCCGCGCCTGCCGCGGGATCGCCCGCCGCAGGGTCGCCTGCCGCCACTTCTTCCACCGCGTTCAAGGTCTTGGGCGCCATCAGCGTCGCGCACCTGATGAACGACATGATCCAGTCGATCCTGTTGGCGATCTATCCGATGCTAAAGGAGTCGTTCAGCCTGTCGTTCGCGCAAATCGGGCTGATCACGCTGGTGTATCAGTTGGCCGCCTCGCTGTTGCAGCCCTTCATCGGCTTCTACACGGACCGCAATCCCAAGCCGTATTCGCTGCCGGTGGGCATGGGCTTTACGTTGGCGGGGCTGTTGCTGCTGTCGGTCGCCCCGTCGTTCGGCTGGCTGCTGGTGGCGGCGGTGCTGGTGGGCACGGGTTCGTCGGTGTTCCATCCCGAGTCGTCGCGGGTGGCGCGCATGGCGTCGGGCGGGCGGCATGGTCTGGCGCAGTCGCTGTTCCAGGTGGGGGGCAACGTGGGTTCAGCGCTGGGGCCGCTGCTGGCGGCGCTGTTCATCATTCCGCACGGGCAGGGCAGTGTGGCGTGGTTCTCGCTGGCGGCGCTGTTTGGCATCGTGGTGCTGACGGGCATTGGCCGCTGGTATAGCGCTAACCGGGTCCGGCTCAAGCCGCGCGCGCGCAGTGCGGGCGCGGAAAACGGGCTGAGCCGCAATCAGGTGCTGGGCGCCTTGGCCGTGCTGGGTGTGCTGGTGTTCTCCAAGTACTTTTATCTGGCCAGCCTGAACAGCTACTTCACGTTTTATCTCATCGACAAGTTCGGCTTGTCGGTGCGCGAGGCGCAGCTCTACCTGTTCCTGTTCCTGGCGGCGGTGGCGGTGGGCACGGTGGTGGGCGGCCCGGTGGGCGACCGCATCGGCCGCAAGATCGTGATCTGGGTATCTATTCTTGGCGTGGCGCCGTTCACCCTGTTGCTGCCCTATGCGAACCTGTTCTGGACGGCGGCGCTGGTGGTGATCATTGGCATGGTGCTCGCGTCGGCCTTTTCCGCCATCGTGGTCTACGCGCAGGAGCTGGTGCCGGGCAAGGTGGGCATGATCGCCGGCCTGTTCTTCGGGTTCGCGTTCGGCATGGGCGGGGTGGGGGCGGCCGCGTTGGGCAAGCTGGCCGACGCCACCAGCATTGCTTATGTGTATCAGGTGTGCGCTTATCTGCCGCTGTTGGGCGTGGTGGCGATTCTGCTGCCGAATGTCGAAAGAAAGGCATCCCGGGGGTAGGCCCGCAAAGTAAAAGTTTTAACTGTCAAATACTGCAAAGGGTGATCCACACGCCCTGAGCTTGGCGTATTCTTCGCTGCATACCGTGCAATCGTCTTGGCGCGGGTAGTAAAGGTTCTGGACACTGACACCGGCCGTCGCGACGGAAAATCGTTGCGACCCCGGTGGTTTCTTTTGTCCTGCTGGTAACAAAAAGCATCAAGCATGCTGACGTGTAACGCGTCCCCACCCATGAACCCAGTGCAACGGCAGATCCAAGCGACGGCGAACGCTAAACAGGCGCCCGCCGGCAGAAACCATGACGACTTCCTTATTCTTTTTGATGTGGGGGCTGGCTACGGCGTTGGCGTTGCCGTTGCTCTTGCCTTTCCACACGCGCGGCGTGGGCGGCATTCAGGCATTTACCGCGGCCAATGCGCTGGCCGTGGTGTCTCTGTTGTCTTATGCGTCGGCCGAGATCGCGCCTCCTGGCATTTACATCATGGTGTCCAACGCCGCCTGGGTCTGTGCGGCAAGCCTGGTGTATGTGGGCGTGCGCCAGTTCTTTGGCCTGCGTCCGCAGATCGGGCGCATGGTGTGCATCACCCTGGCCTGTTTGGCTGGATTTGCGGTGATGCTGTATGGCCATGACGCCATGAGCGGCCGCATGCTGCTGTTCTCGGGCTACACCTGCGTGGTGATGAGCGCCACGGGCCAGATCGTGTTCCAGCAGCGCAAGCGCATCGCCACGCGCGGCGTCACGCTCTACCTGATGCTGGCGATCTTCGGCCTGGCCTTGCTGCATGCGGGACGCGTGCTGGTGTATGGCACCGGCCTGGCTGAGCCCGTATCCATGCTGCACCCATCGGCCTGGGGGCTGTTCTACATCGTATGCGGGTCGGTGACGGTGCCGGCGTTGTTTCTGGCGCTGCTGCTGATGGTGCAGACGCGCTTGTCCGAGCAGATGCAGGCCGCCTTGACGTTCGACAGCCTGACCCACGTGTATTCCCGGCGCAGCATTCTTGACGAACTCGAGCGCGAATTACAGCGCTGCGGGCGTTCGGGTTGCCAGCTGGCGGTGCTGGTGCTGGACATCGACCATTTCAAATCCATCAATGACCGCTACGGCCATGCCGCGGGCGACACGGCGTTGCGGCATTACGCGAAAGTGGTGCAAAACGCGGTGCGTGGAACCGACCGCTTAGGCCGGCTGGGCGGCGAAGAATTTGTGCTGCTGATGGTGGATTGCGACCCGGCGCGTGCGCTGGTGCACGCGCAGCGCGTGTGCGATGCCTTGCGCGATGCGCCGTTGTACCTGCAAGGGGTTGAGGTGCCGATGACCACCAGCGGCGGGTTGGCGTCTTATCAGCCGGGTGATACCGCTGACGTGATTTTGGCGCGTGCTGATGTGGCGTTGTACCGCGCCAAGGACGAAGGGCGCGATCGCGTGGAGATGGCGTTCAGCGGTTTGGGCGCAGGCCGCCCGCAGAAGGGCGGCCTGGCCAGCGGCGCGGCGGCGAATGCGCCCGTCGCCGCGCAGCAAGCAGCGGGGACTACGGTTTGAGGTGTTCCGTCAGGAACTTCTCCATGGCTTCGTAGAACTCGAACTTGTTCTCGTCGTTGTGGAAGCCGTGGCCTTCGTTGTCCTTGACCATGTATTCCACTTCGACGCCGCGCGCTTTCAGCGCCTTGACCATCTGATCGCTTTCGTCCTTGTTGACGCGGGGGTCTTTGGCGCCCTGGGCAATGAACAGCGGCGTCTTGATCTTGTCCGCATGCAGTGCGGGCGAGGTCGCGGCCAGCCGGTCCTTGTCGCGTTCCGGGTGGCCCACCATGTCCTGCATCTTGTCGAGCATGGGCTTCCAGTACGGCGGAATCGACTTCATGAACGTGAACAGATTCGACACGCCCACATAGTCCACGGCGGCGGCGTACAGGTCAGGCGTGAACGTCACGCCCGCCAGCGTGGCGTAGCCGCCGTAGCTTGCGCCATAGATGCCGATGCGCTTGGGGTCGGCGATGCCTTGCTTGATCAGCCATTGGACGCCGTCGGTAATGTCGTCCTGCATCTTCAGGCCCCATTGGCCGAAGCTGGCTTCCCAGAACGCGCGGCCGTAGCCGGTGGAGCCGCGGAAGTTCATCTGCAATACGCAGAAGCCGCGGTTGGCCAGGAATTGCGTTTCCGGGTTGTAGCCCCAGCCGTCGCGCGCCCACGGGCCGCCATGCGGGTTGACGATGCAAGGCAGGTTCTTGGGATCGCGGCCTTTGGGCAGCGTCAGGTAGCCGTGAATCGTCAGGCCGTCGCGGCTTTGATAGCTGATCGGCTGTACCTGCGACATGTCGCTTTCCGGAATGGCCGGGTTGATGTCGGCCAGCTTGGTCAGCGTGTCGGAGGCGGCGTCGTACAGGTAGCGCGAGCCAGGCGTGCGGTCGTTGTAGGCGGCCACGATGAAGACGTTCTCGTCGCGGTTGGAGCCTTGCAGGGCGATGTCGTAGCCCTTCAGTTTTTCAGACAGCGTCTTGAACAGGGCTTCGGACTGCGCGTCGAAGAACTTGTATTGCGGCTTGTCGGTCTGGTAGGCCGCCAGCGTCAACACGCGGCGCTTGCGCGAGTAGCCGGCGCCGTCGAGATCAACGGTGTCGGGCGTGAAGACTTCTTCTTCGGCGTCGGGTTTGGCCGGGTCGATGACCACCAGCGAAAGCTTGTCGCGGCCGCGGTTGCTCAGCGCGTACATCTTCTTGTCGTCGAACGTGAAGAACGACGGGCTGACGCTGGTGCGGTAGTCGGTTGTGATCAGCGGACGGAATTCGGACGCTTCGTCGTCGCGGTAGAGCAGGGTGGTGTTCAGGCCGTCGCTGGTGACGGCGGCGCGCACCTTGCCCGCGTGGTCCGTTTGCCAGCCGACGATATTGCCCGGGTTCTGCGCCACGAGCACGGCGGCGCCCGTGTGGACGTTGACGCGGTACACGTCGAAGACTTCGGGGTTCCGCTGGTTGTGGCTGATCAGGACGTGGTCGGGATCATCTTCCAGATCGTCTTCAATGCTGGCGCGTGCGCCTTCGTAAGGGGTCAGGTCGGTGACCTTGCCGGTCTTGGCGTTGACGGCCAGCACGTGGTAGTTCTCGTCGCCGCCGAAGTCCTTCTGGTAGAGCACGACGTCGCCGCCCTTCCAGAAATAATTGCTGATGTCGCGGGCGGTTTCGCTGGTGATCTGGCGCGGCTCGCCGATCAGCTTGCTGCCTTCCAGCGGCTGCACATAGATGTTCATGCGGGCCGGGTTGCCGTCCACGCTGGTGGGCTGCATGAAGGCAAGCGTCTTGCCGTCTTCGGCCAGGCGGAAAAAGCCGCGCTCCGGATTGCGGAAGAAATCTTTCAGGGGGTAGGCGCGAGGCGGCGGCTGCGTGGCGCAGGCGCCCAGCGTGGTGCCGACGATGCCGGCGGCCAAAATGGTGCGCGTCATGAATGCAAACAAGGGAAGACCTCCGTGATTTCAATGCCTTAGCTTGCCGTTGGCGCGGCTGCGGCATTGTTGCGGATATGGCGCGGGCCGGCAGTTGCCGGCCCCGCGAAAGCCACGGGCGCCAGGCGCCAGCGGCTCGTCGATAATGCCATAGTCGCGCGGGCGGTGTCGAACCGGCCCTACTTATGCCGCCGTACGGTTTGCGGGATAATCGCGGCAATTCATCTGGAGAATTACATGTACAGGAATCTGGTCGCGGCATCGGCGCTGGCCCTCGGCCTGGCGGGCTGCTCGCTGGGCATTTCGAAAGACAGCGCGGGGCCTCACAGCGAATTCAAGGCCCCGGTCGCGTTCAAGGACGCCTACGCCACGGTGATCCGGCAGTCGAACAACTGCCTGCGCAGCACCGACAACGCCTATCGTGTGATTTCTGATCTGAACGAAGGCGCGCAGTCTGGCGTGGTGCGCGTGCTGGCGCCGTACACCGACAATGAAATGTCTCGCGTTGAGCTGAAAGCGGCGGGCGCAAAAAGCACTGACGTGCGCATTGTGATGTGGGGCAAGGGCACCTGGGACGCCGCGGCGATGCAGGCGATGCAGGACGCGATCTACTACAGCATCACGTCGTGCAGCACCTACATGCCGCTGGACCCGCGCCCGGCCGTGAAACCGTCGCGCGACCTGCCGAGATAAACGGATGGCGGCGTCCGGCCGGACGCCGCCTCTGGCGCGGCTTAATCGCCGCCCGGGCGGCGGCGGATGATCTTGAAGGTGGCGGTGGCGCGCGCGACCAGTTCGCCATCGGCGCGGCGGATATCGCCTTCACAGAACGCGATGGATGCGCCACGGCGCAGGCAGCGCGCTTCGATGACCAGATTGCCCGTGGCCGGCGACAGGAACGTGGTGTTCATGTCGATGGTGGCCATGCCTTCGGTGGCGTCGGCCGAGCCACGCGCCGCCGCGCTAAGCGTGAAGTCCAGCACGCTCATCAGCGTGCCGCCATGCACATCGCCGCGGCTGTTGGTCAAGTCCTGGCGCCAGGGCAGCGTCGTGCGGGCGTAGGCTGGCGCAATGCTTTCAGGCACCAGGCCGATGAAGCTCATGAAGGGAATCGTCAGGCCGAAATAGTCGGTTGGGGCGGGAGCTGTCATGGGTAGGCGGGGACGCAAGGGATAAGCGGATAAGCCGGTCATAATATATTTTTTTGGTGTGGGCGCCAGTGCCTGCCGCGGGCGGCCACGTTGTCTTGAACGGAATGTCTGAACTCTTGCGCAAGATCGTGCATGTGGACATGGATGCGTTTTACGCGTCTGTAGAGCAGCGCGACAATCCTGAACTGCGGGGCAAGCCGGTCGTCGTGGCCTGGACGGGCCCGCGTTCGGTCGTGTGCGCCGCGTCTTACGAGGCGCGGCGCTTTGGCGTTCACTCGGCCATGTCGGCCATTCGCGCGGAACGGCTCTGTCCGCAAGCCATCTACGTGCCGCCGGATTTCAACCGCTATCGCGAGGTCTCGCGCCAGATCCGGCAGATTTTCGCGCGCCACACCGACCTGATCGAACCCTTGTCGCTGGACGAGGCCTACCTGGACGTCACCGTCAACAAATGCGGGTTGCCGTCAGCCACGGAAGTGGCGCTGGTCATCCGCCAGCAGATTCGCGAAGAGACCGGGCTGACGGCCTCGGCCGGCATTGCGCCCAACAAGTTCCTGGCGAAGATTGCATCCGACTGGAACAAGCCCGATGGCCAGTTTGTGGTCCGCCCAACCAAGGTGCTGGAATTCTTGCAGCCCTTGCCCGTGCGCAAGGTGCCGGGCGTCGGCAAGGTAACGCAGGCGCGGCTGGAGCAACTGGGTATTCAGACGGTGGGCGACCTGGCCACGCACAGCGTCGAAGAGCTGACCCATTATTTCGGCCGTTACGGCAGGCGCCTGTATGAGCTGGCGCGCGGCATCGACGAGCGCGAGGTGCAGACCGATCAGCCCTTGCAGCAGGTGTCGGCCGAGACCACGTTTTCAGAAGACATCCGGCTGGACGCGCTGGGCGACGCCATTGACCGCATGGCGGACAAGGTGTGGGATCAGGCGCTGAAGAAGGGGGCGCTGGGGCGCACGGTGGTGCTCAAGCTGAAGACCGACCGTTTCCGCATCCTGACGCGCAGCCAGACCAGCCCGAATCCGCCGGGGTCGGCGGCCGAGCTGGCCTCGGTGGCCAGATTGCTGTGCGAGCGCGTGGAGCTGCCGCCGGAAACGCTGTACCGGCTGGCGGGCGTGGGGATGAGCAACTTTGCCGACCCCGCCGAGCAGTCGCGCCAGCCGGATCTTTTCGGCGGCGCGTTCTAACTGCTCAACAACGACAGTCTGGCGATCAGGCCAGACGGGCCTTCACTTGGGCCGACAATGCGGTCATGTCGGCGCGGCCGGCCAGCGCTTGCTTGAGCAGGCCCATGACCTTGCCCATGGCGGGCGCGCCCGTCACGCCTTGCGCGGCCACTTCGGCGAACGCGGCGTCGATGGCGGCGGCCACTTCTTCAGGGCTTGCGGCCTGCGGCAGGAATTCCTGCAGCACCAGCAATTCCGCCTTTTCCTGTTCCGCCGTTTCGGTGCGGCCGGCCTGTTCGAACGCGGCGATGGATTCGCGGCGTTGCTTGACCTGCTTTTCGATGATGGCGGTGACTTCGGCGTCGTTCAGTTCGCGGCGTTCGTCCACTTCTTTCTGCTTGACGGCAGCCAGCAGGAAACGCAGCGTAGTCAGGCGCTCGGAGGCCTTGGCGCGCATGGCGTCCTTGACGGCGTCCGAGAGGCGGGTCTTGAGCGTAGCAGTGCTCATGGGGGAACCTTTAATGTGGTGTTGCGGCAATCGGCAAGTGTAAACCGGGCGCAGGCGCCCCGGCGCTTACTTCACCTG
>Ga0256897_1000260_pt1 | contig 12179 bp, 14 predicted proteins | sample MC6MC0670MT_FD_186336 | JGI IMG/M metagenome (GOLD analysis project Ga0256897, IMG submission 186336) | Metatranscriptome of enriched soil aggregate microbial communities from Iowa State University, Ames, United States - MC6-MC0670-MT... | ecosystem: Environmental > Terrestrial > Soil >... | reverse complement strand
CGTCTTGTAGATGGCGTTACCCAGCAGGTACAGCGCCGGGCCGCCGATCAGCGCGGCGGCGGCGGGCGGGGTGATGCGGCCATCCGGGTGCAGGATGACCAGCTCGTTGGCCACGGCTGACACAATCACACCCGCAATCAGAATGACGTGCACATAGTGGAAATACGCGCCGATACGCCCCGGGTCGTTGGAGTGCACGATGGCCTCGCTGCCGTCCTTGCTGCTGGTGTCGAAGTACACCCACCACATGGCCGCCGTTCCCAGGAAGGCGACCAGCAGCGCAATCAAGGTGGGAATGTCCCAATGCGGGTGCTCGCCCAGCGTGGCGCCCGTGATCAGCAGCGTTTCACCCAGCGCCACGATCACGAACAGCTGGCAGCGTTCGGCCAGATGGCCGCCTTCGATCGTCCAGTCGCTGGTATAGGAACGGCCCATGCCGGGCAGCCGGAAGCCGATCATGGGCGAAATGTATTCGCAGGCCACGGCCAGTATCCACAGCGCCAGACGCCATTGCCCGGACGCCAGGCCGCCTGCAATCCACAGCACGGCGGAAATGCACAGCCAGCCCAGCATGCGCCGGAAGTTATCGGACAGCGGGTGCTTGGGGCCCAGGTGCAGCACGATGAAGACGGTGCGGCCCACCTGGATCAGCGCGTAGCAGACGGCGAAGATCAGCCCGTTTTCGCCGAACGCGCCGGGCAGCACGGCGGCGGCGATCAAGCCCACCAGCATCACCGCGAACAGCATGATGCGCATGGGAATGGCGTCGGGATCGAACCAGTTTGTGACCCAGCAGGTGTATTGCCACCCGAGCCACACGGCGAACCACAGCACCAGCGTTTGCACCGCGCCCATCGGCGTCAGATCGTGCAGCAGGCTGTGCGACAACTGGGTGACGGCAAAGACGTAAACCAGGTCGAAGAACAGCTCGACGAAGGTGACGCGGGCTTCGTGGCCGTCGCGGCGGCGTAGCAACGTGGCGCTGGCAAGAAAAGTCATGGCGGGCGCTTCCTGTGGAATGGAGCGCTGCCAGATTACTGCAAGGTTCGCGTGGAAGAATGCAAAAGATTTAAAAGCTGTGGGGCGTTTGCCGCGTTACTGCGTCAACCTGCCGCCGCTTAGCATCCAACGCGTGCCAAACCGGTCGATGAGCGCCCCGTAGGCCTCTGCCCAGAATGTTTTTTGCAGCGGCATCGTGACGTTGCCGCCATCGGCCAACTGCTCGAACACGCGTTGCGCGTCAGAAACGGTGGGGTAGACCAACGCCAGCGCCATGCCTTTCTTGCCCGGGTAGGGGTGGGCCGCGGTGGCGTCGCTGGCCAGCAGCGTTTGTTCGTCCAGCGCCAGCCGGGCATACATGATGCGTTCGGCGTCGTCGGGCGACAGGGCGGGCATGGTGGCGTCGGCGGGGGCGTCGGCGTAGCGGATCAGGGCCTCGATGCGGCCGCCCAGCACGCGTTCGTAGAAGCGCATGGCGTCGGCGCAGTTGCCGTCAAAGCTGAGGTAGGCGGAGAGTTGGGGCATGATGTTTCCCGTGTGGGGACCGGGCCATGGCCGATCTATGATGGAAGGCCCGATTCACGCTGCCGGCGGGCCTGGCGACTGCTTGCACTGTAGCTTGCCCCGCGTATTTTCGGCCCTGAACGGCCTTCACCTATAGGAACCACGGCATGAGCACGGTCAAATTGTTATCGGACGATGAGGTCCGCAAGCACCCGGACGCCTGGGCGGTGTTCGAAGATATCCGCGCGACCCGCAAGTCGGATTTCGTCGACAATTTCTGGCGTGCGCTGGCTAATGACCCGCCGCAACTGCAACGCGTGTGGGCGCAGCTCAAGCAGGTGATGATGGCCGACGGCGAGCTTTCGCCGCTGGTGCGTGAAATGATCTACATCGCGGTATCCACCGCCAACGGCTGCTCGTACTGCGTACATTCGCACACGGCCGCCGCCCGGGCCAAGGGCATGACCGATGGCCAGCACGCCGAACTGCTGTCAGTGATAGGCATGGCGGCGCAAACCAATGCGATGGTGACGGCCATGCAAGTGCCGGTGGACGCCGCCTTCGACGTCACGTAGGAGACAGCCATGGCGCTGATTCCGCTGTTCCCCTTATCCAATGCGCTGTTTCCCGCCGGCGTGCTGCACCTGCGTATTTTCGAGGTGCGCTACCTGGATATGATCCGCCGCTGTATTGCGGAGGGCAGCGAGTTCGGCGTGGTGGGGCTGCTGGCGGGCAAAGAGGTGCGCACGCCCGAAGGCGTGGAGACTCTGGCGCCCGTGGGCACGATGGCGCGCATCGCGTCATGGGAAGCGCCGATGCCCGCCTTGCTGCAAGTGCGCTGCGTGGGCACGAGCCGTTTCCGGCTGCTTTCCAGCGAGGTGGCAAAATACGGCCTTTGGATGGGCCAGACCGAGCCCATCGCCGACGACCCGCCCACGCCCGTGCCAGCGGCCATGCAGCCCAGCGCCGATGCGCTGGGGCGTCTGGTGGCCCAATGGCAGCAAGAGGGCGTACCCGCAGAAAGAATGCCGCTGGCGCCGCCATACCGGCTGGATGACAGCGGCTGGGTGGCAGACCGCTGGTGCGAGCTGCTGCCCTTGCCGCCGGACGACAAGGCCGTATTACTAGGCCTGACCGACCCCGTGGCGCGGCTGGCGGCCATTCAGGATCTGCTGCGAGGCCAGGGGCTGACGTAGCGGAAGTTGGCAAGACACCTATTGGACATCATGGATATCAGGATTGACGAGGGCCTGCGCGCCTATATAGACCCTTTGACCGAAGACGAGCACGAGGCGCTGGAGCGCAGCCTGCTGGCCGAGGGCTGCCGCGACGCGCTGGTGTTGTGGGGCGACCTGCTGGTGGACGGCCATAACCGTTACGCCATTTGCAAGAAGCACGGCATCGAATTCCAGACGCGTCAGAACACGACGTTCAAGTCGATGGAAGACGTGCATCTGTGGATGATCGAAAACCATCTGGGCCGGCGCAGCGTGTCGGACTTCCAGCGCGGGGTGCTCGCCTTGCGCAAGAAGGAAATTTTGCTGGCGCGCACGCCGCCGGAAGGCAGCGCGCCGGCTGACCCAGCCGACGGCGCTTCGGCTGATGGCTCGCCGCCTTGGGATGAAGATGACACGGGCGCAGCCGGCGCCGACAATGCGCCGCGCCTGCCGCCGAATATCTCGTGGACGCCGCCCGTGCCCAGCCGTCAGGCCTTGGCGCGCGCCGCCCGGATCAGCAGCAACACGCTGGGCCAGATCGAAAAAATCCAGAAGGAAGCCGCGCCGGAATTGGTGCAGGCGGTGAAAGCAGGGGCGATTTCGATCAACGCCGCCGCCGCGGTGGCGTCCTTGCCGCCCGAGCGTCAGGCCGCCGCCGTAGCCGGCGGCAGGAAAGAGCTGCAACAAGCCGCGCGCGAAGTGCGCCTGGCCAAAGCCCCGCCGCCCCGTGAAGCGCCGCCCGAAGTGCCGATTGAGAGCATCGAGGACCTGCCCGCCGAAGTCGCGCGCCTGCGTGGCGTGCTGACGCGTGTGACGGAAGAACGCGATCAGCTGAAAAAGAAAGTTCAGCATCTGACGGTGGCGCTGGCAGAGGCCCGCCAAGCCATCAGCGGCGGCGACGACTGAATGCGATGCACGAATTAGGGATTACCCTAATCGCTGTTATGTACGAATAAAATTCCTGGATCGCTGGGAATTTATATCGTTTTGAGGAAAGGCATGTGGGGCTTTGTAATGCATGTTCGCTTAATCGCCTCACGCATTCACCCCTGACTTTCCTTATGAATCCCATCGGATACCGCATTCTTTCCCGGCCCGCCCAGGCCGTCGCCGCCGACGTGCTGGCGGGCTTTGCCGAGATCGGCTCGGCCCAGATCAGCGACTGCATGAACCGTCTGTATGGCGTGTCGGGCCTGCGCCCGATGCATGCCGCCACGCGCCGCACCGTCGGCCTGGCGCTCACCGTCAAGACCCGCCCCGGCGATAACCTGATGATCCACAAGGCGATTTCGCTGGGTGGCGCGGGTGACGTCATCGTGGTCGACGGCTCGGGCGACACCAGCAACGCGCTGGTCGGCGAACTGATGATGATGGACGCGCAATCGCGCGGCATCGAAGGCTTCGTGATCGACGGCGCCGTGCGCGACTTCGACGTGTTCGCCCAAGGCGAATTCGGCTGCTTCGCGCGCGCCGTGTCGCACAAGGGTCCGTATAAAGACGGCCCCGGTGAAATCAACGTGCCCGTGTCCGTGGGCGGCCAGGTGGTCAACCCGGGCGACGTGGTCGTGGGCGACGCCGACGGCGTGGTGGTGATACCCGCCGAACACGCCGCCGCCGTGCTGGCCCTGGCGCAGAAGAAGGAAGCCGACGAAGCCGTGGCCAAGGAAAAGCTGCGCGCTGGCACCTACACCAAGCCCTGGCTGGAAAAGACGCTGGCCGAAAAGATGGGAGCCGCCAAATGAGCATCGTTGCCGACCGCATCAAGCGCATCAAGCTGTCGCCCAGCGTGGCTGCGCGCGCCATCATCGCCGAACTGCGCGAGCAAGGCCGCCGCATCATCGACCTGACGATTGGCGAGCCGGACTTTTCGACGCCGGAACATATCCGCCAGGCCGCCACCGCCGCCATGAACCGCGGCGAAACCAAATACCCGCCGGCCCAAGGCACGGTGGCGCTGCGCAAGGCCGCCCGCGGCCATCTGCTGGAGGCGACCGGGGTGGACTACCCGGTCTCGCAGATCATCGTCAGCACCGGCGCCAAGCAGGTGATTTTCAACGGCCTGGCCGCCACGCTGAATGACGGCGATGAAGTGCTGATCCCCGCGCCGTTCTGGGTGTCGTACCCGGACATGGTGCTGGTGAACGGCGGCGTGCCGGTCGCCGTGGAAACGTCGCCCGCTACCGATTACAAGGTCACCCCGGAAGCGCTGGAACGCGCCATCACGCCGCGCACCAAGTGGTTGATGATGAACGCGCCCAGCAACCCGACGGGCTCGGTTTACACCGCCGACGAACTTCGCGGCCTGACGGAAGTGCTCAAGCGCCATCCGCACGTCTGGCTGATGACGGACGACATCTACGCCCGCCTGAATTTCACTGGCGAACCCACGGTGCACCCGCTGCAAGTCGCGCCGGAGCTGGCCGCCCGCACGCTGGTCGTGAACGGCGTGTCCAAGGCTTACGCCATGACCGGCTGGCGCATTGGCTACGGCGCCGCGCCTGACGAACTGATCAAGGCGATGGCCATTCTGCAATCGCAAAGCACATCGGGCGCGTCGTCGGTGAGCCAGGCGGCGGCGCTGGAAGCGTTGTCAGGCCCGCAGGACTGCGTGGCGGAATTCGCCAAGGTGTTCCGTGAACGCCGCGACCTGGCGATCGCCGAACTGTCCGGCGCGCCGGGCCTGGAGATCGTTGTGCCGCAAGGCGCGTTCTACGTCTTCCCGGATTGCTCGGGCCTGCTGGGCAAGAAGACGCCCGCGGGCGACGTGATCGCCACCGACACCGACCTGACGCATTACCTGCTGCGCGAAGCCGGCGTGGCCGTCATCGATGGCCATGCTTACGGCGCGCCGGGCACGTTCCGGCTGTCGTTCGCGGCGTCGCTGGATGACATCAAACAAGGCTGCTCGGCCATTCGCGACGCCTGCGCCAAGCTGGCTTGAACCCGCGCCGCCCATTTATTCAGTACGACCACCACACAATCAGACAAGGGGAATCACGCATGAAACGCCACTCTCTTTTCGCGGCCTGCCTGGGCCTGGCCACGCTGACGCTGGGCGCTGCCGCCCAGGCCGATCAGATCGACGACATCAAAGCGCGCGGCGAACTCGTCTGCGGCACGCTGGGCACCTCGCAGCCGTTCAGCTTCCAGGACGCCGCCACGCGCCAACTGGTGGGCTACGACGTGGACGTGTGCAAGCTCGTCGCCGACAAGCTGGGCGTCAAGGTCAGCTACAAGCTGCTGTCGGTGGCGGCGCGCGTGCCGGAACTGAATGAAGGGCGCGTCGACATTTTGGCGGCCAACCTGGGCTATTCCCCTGACCGTGCCGAACAGATCGCGTTCAGCCACGCCTATTACGTCAGCCCGCAAAAGCTGCTGGTGCGCAAGGATTCGGGCTTTGACAGCATTGAAGCCCTGAATGGCCGCCGTGTTGGCGCCACCAAGGGCTCCAGCTCGGAACGCGAAATCAAGCGCATTCTGGACAAGTCCCAGGTCATCGGCTATGGCGACAGCTCGGCCACTTACCTGGCCTTGCAGCAAAAGAAGGTGGACGCGCAGTTTGCGTCGGAGCTGGTGCTGGCGCGTCTGGTGCTGCAAAGCCCGCCGACGGCGCCGGTCACCGTCATCGCCAAGTCGGTGTTTGACGAGCCCTGGGGCCTGGGGGTGCGCAAGTCCGAACCGCGTTTCCTGCAAACGGTGAACCAGGCGCTGGACGAAGCCGAAAGCTCGGGCGCGGCCGCCAAGCTGTTCGACAAGTGGTTCGGCGCAGAGACGCCTTACAAGCTGGAACGCGGTTTCAAGATCGGCCCCATCGCGGGCTGAAGCGCGAACCCCAGCGCGGATCTCGGCCAGACACCTCATCAAGGCCCGTATGCCCCCGTCACGGTTTCCGGCGCCTGCCCAGGCGGGCGGTCGGAACCCGTGACGTTTGGCGTGGTCCGCGCGATTGTTGGAGATTGACTGCTTTATGAGCCTACTTGACGCTTCCCAATACCAGCTGCTGCTCAGCGGCATGGCGATCACCGTGCAGCTGTTTCTGGTTGCCTGGGTGCTGGCGTTCTCCATCGCGGTGACGCTGGTGGTGGTGCGCGCGACCAATCTGGCGCCGTGCCGCTGGGTGGTCGACGCTTATGTGGAATACCACCGCAACGTGCCGCTGCTGGTGCAGGTGCTGTTCTGGTATTTCGGCATGCCCGAACTGCTGCCGGAAGGCGTGCGCCTGTGGCTGTACGACCATAACGCCGAGATGTCGCTGGCGGCGATTGCGCTGGGGCTGGGGTCGGCGGCCTACATCGCCGAAGACATCCGCAGCGGCCTGCGCGCCATTCCCGGCACGCAATTCGAAGCGGCGCGCGCGTTGGGCGCGAGCTACCTGCAATGCATGCGCTTCGTGATCGTGCCGCAAGCGCTGCGTATTTCCATTCCACCGCTGGTGGGCCGTGCGCTGCTGCTGTTCAAGAACACCAGCGTCGCCATGGCGATTGGGGTGATGGAACTGACCTACCAGGCGCGCGAGATCGAAAACGAAACCTATCGCACCTTTGCCACCTTCGGCGCGGCGACGATCATGTACCTGCTGGGATCGTTCCTGATCATGGCGCTGGGATCGCGCATCTACGCCCGTTATCGTCTGAATCGCGGAGGCCACGGTGCTTGATCTGCTACTGCAATACTGGCCGACGCTGCTGGTCGGCCAATACCCCAACGGCCCCTTGGGCGGCCTGGCGCTGACGCTGATTCTGGCCGCGCTGGGCTTGGCGATGTCGATGCCGCTTGCGCTGTTGATCGCGCTGGCGCGAGTCAGCCCGTTCGGCTGGCTGCGCGTGGCCAGCAAAGCGCTGGTCAACGTTGTGCGCGGCATGCCGCTGCTGATGCTGATCTTCTGGGCCTACTTTGTGGTGCCCAAGTTGACGGGCCAGGTCGTCAGCGGTTTCTGGACGCTGATCTTTGCGCTGGTTGTCTACGAAAGCGCGTACCTGTCGGAAGTGATCCGGTCGGGCATCGAGGCGGTGCCGCGCGGCCAGATCGAGGCGTCGCGCTCGCTGGGCGTGGGCTACTGGACGACGATGCGCAAGGTAGTGCTGCCGCAAGCGCTCTTTAACGTGCTGCCCAGCATGACCAGCCAGTTCGTGTCGACCATCAAGGAAACGTCGCTGGGTTACGTCATCAGCGTCAATGAACTGACCTTCGCGGCCAACCAGGTCAACAACCTGGTGCTGACTCAGCCGCTACAGGTGTTCGGCATCCTGGCCATCATCTATTTCCTGGTGTGCTTCAGCCTGAGCCGCGGCTTGAGCTGGCTGGACCTGCGTATCCGCCGCTCGCGCGCCATGGCTTAAAGGAACAAACATGATCAAGCTTGAAAAAGTGAACAAGTGGTACGGCGCGCATCACGTGCTGAAGGACGTGGACCTGTCGGTGTCGCGTGGCGAAGTGCTGGTGGTGTGCGGGCCGTCGGGCTCGGGCAAGTCGACCATGATCCGCACGATCAACCGGCTGGAACCGATTGAGAAGGGCCGCATCGTGATTGATGGCGCCGACATCTATCAGAAGGGCGCCAACCTGAACGCGTTGCGCCAGAAGATTGGTTTCGTGTTCCAGCAGTTCAACCTGTTCCCGCACATGAGCGTGCTGGAAAACGTGATCTTCGCGCCGGTGAACATCCGCAAGCAATCCCGCAAGGAATCCGTGGAGCTGGCGAAGAGCCTGCTGGATCGCGTGGGCCTGGCGCACAAGATCGACGCCTATCCGGGGTCCTTGTCGGGCGGCCAGCAGCAGCGCGTGGCGATTGCGCGGGCGCTGGCCCTGCAGCCGCCGGTGATGCTGTTTGATGAACCCACCAGCGCGCTGGACCCGGAGATGGTCGGCGAAGTGCTGCAAGTGATGAAGGGCTTGGCCAAGGACGGCATGACGATGGTGTGCGTGACCCACGAAATGGGTTTCGCGCGCGACGTCTGCGACCGCGTGGTGTTCATGGACGGCGGCGAAATCCTGGAAATGGACACGCCCGAGCGCTTCTTCAGCGCGCCGTCGCATCCGCGCGCGCAGCGCTTCCTGGCCGACATCCTGCATCCGCGCGGCTAAGGCCGGGCCGGACAGCGCGGCGGCGATGGTAAGGTGAGGGTTTCCATGCGTTTCGCATCGACCGCCGCGATGTACACCCTTAAGCAGCTAGAGGCTTTTTACTGGAGCTCCGAACTCGGCAGCTTCAGCGCATCTTCCCGAAAATTGCACACCACCCAGTCAGCGGTGGCCAAGCGGGTGGGCGAACTGGAAGCCTTTGCCGGTTCGCCCTTGTTTGAACGCCGCGCCAAGAAATTGCTGATGACCCCGCAGGGCCGCAAGCTGTTCGAACTGGCGCGCGAGATGCTGGACTTGAACAGCCGCATCGTGCAGAACATGGCCGACCCGGCCAGCTTCGAAGGCGTGGTGCGGCTGGGCGTGACCGAACTCGTCGGCATGACCTGGCTGGCGCGGCTGATCAACCAGATCAGCCTGCGTTACCCGCGCGTGCAGCTGATGCCGGAAATCGATGGCGGCATCACGCTGTATGAACGGCTGGAGCAAGACCAGCTGGACCTGGCCATCATGCCCGGCCCGTTCTGGAGCTATCAGTACGACTGCACGCACTTGGGCGCGGTCACCAACGTGTGGATGGCCAGCCCCGCGTTGGACATTGATTTGTCGGCCCGCCTGACGCCGCAGGATCTGGCGCCGTATCCGGTGATTTCCCAGCCCACGAATTCCGCGCTGTCGCATCTGTATGACGCCTGGTTCGCCGAGCAGGGCCTGCCGGTTAAGCGCGTGCTGACGTGCAATAGCTTGGGGATGATGGCGCAGCTGACGATGCTGGGCCTGGGCATCAGCTATCTGCCGGGCGCGTATTTCGCGCCGCTGGTCGAACGCGGCGCGCTCTGCCAGCTGAACGTGCAGCCGGACTTGCCGACCATCAATTACTACGCGGTGCACAAGAAGAACATCGTCAACCCGATTGTGTCGCGGGTGATCGATATTGCGCGCGAGGAATGCGCGTTTGAGGTGGCGGGAGCATTCCTGCCCCACGTGCCGCCCGCGGCCGTGAACGAGGCATAGCGGCGGGCCGGGCTGGACGCCGGCCCTCCGGGGCAGGATAGCGGTGGGGATCAGCCGCAGCGGATGGCGGTCATGACATCTTTGTCATCCACGATCAGGTTCAGGCGGGTCGCGTTGTATTCCATGGTGACCAACTGGCCCGGGCGCAGGATGCGGGCGGTGGTGCTGCCGCTGCGCGAGCGCAAATCTTCCATGACCGACTGGCTGGCCTTCTGGCCAATCTGCGATTGCAGCGCGCCAGCGTCGCAGGTCTTGCCGCCGCCCATGCTGCTGCCGGGGATGTTGGACGACGACCCATACGAAGACCCGCCATACGTTGCGCCACCGGACGAATCGGACGAGCTGGAGGAGCTGGAGGCTGCCGGCGCGCGCGCAGACGAGGACGACGTCCCGGTATTGGCGCACGCGCTCAGGGTGGCAACCAGAAGGAAGGGGATCAGCTTGCGGATCATGTAAAGCTCCTTACAACTACGCGACAAAAAAGCCATGATAGACCAGCCGTGGCGGGCTGTGATGGGGGGCGGCAGCAGCGTGGCAAAAAATGAAAAACCCGCATTGATCTGATGTCAAGGCGGGCCTGATGAAAGGAAAGCGGGGCAGGGGCTAAGTCAGTTTGCGTCGGGCAAGATCGGATAAGGACGGAAGACCGAGGACGGCTGACGTGCGCGGGCTGCCATTTCAGCCCAAATGCCCTGCGTGACTACCGGGATACCCTTCATGGAGACCTTGATCACCCGGCCTGTCTTGTCGCAGCCTGTCTTATCGTAGCCAGTCTTATCGTAGCCAGCCCTATTGGCGCATTTCAGCGTAGTTTGGTCATTCATATAAGCCTCCCTGGCGCGATTTGATTGCTGATGTAGGGTACTAGCTTTTGCCACGAGGCGCTATGAGGTTCCAGATCAAAAACCATGGGCCTTTGCGATCCCGCTTGGTTCCACCAATCCTCATCAACGGCCAACACCTCTTGCACGGTAGTGCATCCCGTTAACCTCGTTTGCCCAGCGGTTTCACCGGTATGTAGCGGGGCATCGAACCCGAGTTTCGGCCAGAAGCGATAGCCAATGTAGCGGGCGCTGTAGCCGAGGCCGCCCGCAGCCATCAGGGATATTCTGACAAGCCCAGACAGATAGGCCGTAATGGCGCAAAGCGCAAAAGCGAAGCGGCCCAGGTAAGGGGGCGCCAACGTGGCGCTCAAGTAGAAATGATCGATGTGCAGCGCGTAAATGAGGCGGCGATTGGTGCCGGCGTCTGTTGCATACAGGCCAAGCTTGTTCTTGAATGGCGCCTGTATCAAACGGGGGTTGACCACGGTGTAGTAGAGGCCGGGGGGCGCATTATCCAGCCCCAATTTGTGCTCTGCCTGTTGGTGCACGCGACTGCCGTCGAAGACCGAAAACATGCGGGCGAATGCCAAGGCTGAGATATTGCCGAAGGGCGTGGAGAACGTGTCCTCGGGTAATAGCGCTACACCATCAAGGCGGATGTTCCGGCCGCTTAAATGCTTCAGCACAATCGGATGTTGAACCAAAGCCTGATGCAGGTCAGCCAGGTGCTCTTGATAGAAATGTATTCGCGATGGCGACATGGGTTGGTCCCCGGCAACGATGGTGAGTCGAGGCGCAAAGCATAGGCCGCGCGCGTCGGAGATTGCCGCTGAGCGTGACGCTTATGTCACCCGGAATGCCCGCAATACACAGGTCTAAACAACCCCCCAATGCAACCCCTCAATGCAACCCCTCAATGAAAATTCCGGCTTTGCGCCGCCAGCCCGCCCAGCAGGTCTGACATATCCACCAGCCGTTGGGCGATCAGGTGGCGGACGCCGTCTACGCTTTGCCAGGCGCCGTAGACGCCCAGCAGCGTGGCGCCCAGCAGTTCGCGGCGTTGGCGTTCGATGAGTTCGGGGCGCACGACAACGTTGACGGGGCCGGTCTCGTCTTCCAGGGTGACGAAGATCACGCCCTTGGAGGTTTGTGGCCGTTGGCGCACGGTGACGATGCCGCAGGCGCGTGCCGAGCGTTTGTTGGGATAGCGGTTCAGCACTTCTGCGGGCTGGAAATTGCGGGCGGTGAGTTGGGGGCGCAGCAGTGCGACGGGGTGGCGGTGCAGGGTCAGGCCGACGCTGCGGTAGTCGGCGGCGACCGTCTGGCTTTCGGACGGGGCTGACAGGCGGGGCGCTTGGGTTTCTTCGATGGCGGCGTCGCGCAGCAGGTCGCGGCTGTGTACGCTGGCGGCGGCTTCCCAACTGGCTTGGCGGCGATGGCCGGCGAGCGTGCGCAGGGCGTCGCCCGCGGCCAGCGCATTCAGGTCATGGCGGTTGAGGCCGGCGCGGCGCGCCAGGTCGCCCGTGTCGGTAAACGGGCCTTG
>Ga0256897_1000250_pt1 | contig 12530 bp, 9 predicted proteins | sample MC6MC0670MT_FD_186336 | JGI IMG/M metagenome (GOLD analysis project Ga0256897, IMG submission 186336) | Metatranscriptome of enriched soil aggregate microbial communities from Iowa State University, Ames, United States - MC6-MC0670-MT... | ecosystem: Environmental > Terrestrial > Soil >... | reverse complement strand
TGGAGGTCGAATATGCTAACAAATTCGAAACAAACAATACTATTTCTCCTTTCTTTATTATTCGTTTATGGTATGCTTGCTTTTACCTTTGCTAACCAAGCTGTATTTTGGTACATGTATGCATTCACTCTACTAGTATGTATTGCCATTGCCATCTTAGCTGGCTCCATTGAAGATCAATTACCTACATGGCAATTTTTACTCTTTGGTATTGGATACGGTACCATCACATATGGTATTATTCGCTTTGGTTACTGGCTCGCTCCATATATTAATAATAACTTAGTACAATCCGTTCAAAAATTTTTAGCAAGCTACGGACCACAAAATATTTGGCACTATGTTTTACTCGTATTTATCGTTGCCATAGGTGAAGAATTATTTTGGCGTGGTTATATCCAACAACAATTAAAACGTTTTATGCGCCCACCGCTGGCTGTCATAGTTACCGCAGTATTATGTGCTGTATCAATTGCCCTTAGCGGATTTATGCTTGGTGTCATTGCTGCATTGGTAACAAGCATTATTTGGGGCTTCTTATATGAATGGCGTAAAAGTATGCCACTTGTTATTGTAGCTCATGTCGTTTTTGTACTATTATTATTTTTAGTGTTGCCGTTAACATCATAACATTAATATTTGGAAACATTTTATCTTTACTAACGTTTAATTTAGAAAAGGAGGGTTTTTTATGCAAAAAAAATTAGTTTCTATTCTTGCATTATTACTAACAGCCGTATTAGTTGTAGGGTGTAATACATCTGATAAAACAGGGGATTCAGATGCTCAACAAAATGAGCCATCAAATACTGCTGCCGATCAAAAACCATCTGGAGATGATACAGCAGGTGAATCAAATGAGGAAGAAGAAGATACACCTGCATCAAATGATACAAATACAGAGGATGCTTCTAAACAGCCTCAACAAGATGTAAAATACGTCCAAAAAGGTGTAGATAAAACTGAAAAGGCAACTGAATCAGCAAGTGTTGATCAAAGCTATAAACTACAACAGCTTCCTGGTTTTACACTGACACAAGAAGAGCCTGGTAAAGACATGTTAGTGTCCAATGATGATGACGAAGTGTTTATGCGTATTGAAACAATTGAAGCTTCACAATCGAGCTTTGAAGAAGTAAAAACAACTATGCAAGATTATATGAACGCAGTGGGTGAAACAGTAGCTCTAACTGCTGAGGAATTAACAGCATTTAAAGATGTTCAAAATATCGAGGGTTATGTTGTGGACTTCGACACTGAGAAAGTAATTGGGGTTGTCCTTGAGAAAGATGGTCTCATTACAAAATTAACTATTCATGATAATGATGAACAAGATTTAACAGATGCTATGCTTAATATGGCAGCAACTATATCTAAAAAATAATAAAATGCTAAGGACGATAGACATAGTCTATCGTCCTTCTATTTGATCAGAAAAAAGTTGTCTCAAATCAATGAGACAACTTTTTTAATAAGATAGGTCTTTGATAGAAAGGCCAATTTTCTTCAATAACGTAATAGCTTGCTCTTTTTCTTCTGGGGATAGTACACTCATTAATTCATGCAAATGCTGTTCGTGTTTTGGGAACAGCTCTCCCATAAAAGCTTCACCTTCAGGGGTGATTTCTGCATACGTAACACGACGATCAGCAGGACAAGATACTCGTAATAAGTAACCTCTCTTCTCTAGCTTATCAATGACATACGTAATAGACCCACTGGCTAACAAAATTTTATTGCCAATTTGCTGTAATGGCTGTCTTCCTTTATGATAGAGAAGTTCTAGAACAGCAAATTCAGTTGGGTTTAAACCATTATCCTGAAATAATTGATGTGTTGTTTCATTAATTGCTTTTAGTGCACGTGATAATACAATATATAATTTTAAAGATTGTTTTAGATCTTCTGACGGCATATTCTTTTCCTCTCACTTCGCTCTTTATACATGACATTATAGCGACATTAGAAAAGCATTGTCAAAAGCAATATATGATTTAGAAGGTTTTGTTGTTCATTATGCAACCATTTTTACTTTCTTTATGTTACTAAATAAGCAGAATCTTTTGTGGATACTTCCATTGTATCCATCTGATTGAATGTGTAAATTGGAAACTGCAGATGGAAGCATGTCCCCTTCTGTAGTTCACTACTAACGCCAATTACTCCTTCATGTTCTTCAATCACCTTTTTCACGAAAGCAAGGCCCAGTCCTGTCCCTGTTGATTTTGTCGTGTAAAAAGGCTGGAATAGGTTTTGAAGTGTCGTGCTGTCCATGCCAACACCTTCATCTTTTATCATAAGTTCGACAATCGCACAGTCATTTGTTGCCATTTCGACGGTAATCGTACCACCATTATTCATGGATTCCATTGCATTTTTAATTAAATTCATCAGCACTTGCTTTAGTCGATTCTCGTTGCCGCCAATATAGACTTGATTAGAGGTTGAAATATACTGAATCATAATATTTTTCATGAGTGCATCTGGTAGCATAAACTCAATGACTTGCTTTACAATATGATCCAGTTCTAATAATTCCACTTTCATCGTTGTTGGCTTAGACAAAACTAATAATTCGGATAAGATTTGTTCCATCCGTTGAAGCTCACTGTCAATAACAGAGAGATACATGCGTGATTCATCATCAGCATTTAATTTTAGTAATTCAGTAAAACCCTTTAAAGAAGTTAATGGGTTACGAATTTCATGTGCAATACTCGCTGCCATCTGTCCCACAACGTTTAATGCTTGCTGATGCTCAACTTTATGTTGAAGTTGCTTCTTCTCTGTTTCATCATTAATCACAGTGACAATAATATTATTGTATTCATCAAAAATACTTGAAATTTCATAATAGCAAGTTCTGCTTACTTGTGTTTCATCGACTACATGAATGCTTGCATGTTTTTCACCCATTAACTTAGAAAGGTAGGTTGTAATTTGCCCTTTTTTCAATGTAAACGAATCAAATATATGCTGATGCGCTTTATGAAGAAGCTGCGAATTTTCAACTTTCAGAAACATTTCCGCATATTTATTTAGCCCAAGAATAATACCACTAGCGTCACTAACAATAACAGCATAAGGTAAGTAATCGTAGGCATTAAAAGATTGCGCTCTCTCATGTGCTTGGCTAACATATAATTTATGGGCAACATCATCATTTAATGTTGAAATTTGCGCAACAATTTCCTCTGTATTAGGATCATAAAAGCATTTGAAAGATAACATTTCGTAGTCATTTCCAACTGTGCGAATATTGAAAATTTCCTCTGAACGTAAATCATTTTGTAACTGTTTGACGAACTTAGTCCATTTAAAATTAGATGGCTCGTCCATAGCTAAATAGCCAATATAGGTTAAATTAAGATTGAAAAGATTGATAGCAGCCTCATTGACGTTTAAAATTTTCCCTGCTTTATTGAGTATAAGTGTTGGTGACGAAGTACTTTTCATAAGATTTCCAAAACATTGATTAATATCATTTTGCTTCAACTTTCTCACCGAACCTTTCAAAAGAGTAAAAAACCTCTAAAATCGAATTTTGAGCCTTTACTATACTTTATGACAGCACGATTCTATTATTACAAAATTTAGTAAATTTAAGTATTTTAAATTATTTCACGAACCGTTCACAAAATAAATAGGTAAAAAGAATTATATTGTATGTCAGATACTTGACTGATACAATTAGATGTTGAAAGGAAGATTATTGCATGAATACTATTTTAACTACTTTGAATGCAAAGTATATTCACACAAATTTAGCATTGCGCTATTTAAAAGGCGCAGCTTTACCGGAATTTAATCCAATTATAGCAGAGTATACTATTAAAGACCCTGCTTTTAATATTGTATCAGATTTATTCCAAAAAAAACCTAATATCGTTGGATTTAGTTGCTATATCTGGAACATCGAAGAAACAATTCACGTTATCAAAATGTTAAAAACTGTCTGTCCAAATGTTAAAATTCTGCTCGGGGGACCTGAGGTTTCTTATGATTGTCACCATTGGTTACGTCGAATACCTGAGGTAGACTTCATTGTGATGGGTGAAGGAGAAACTTCATTTAAACAATTACTGCGCTATTTCCACGGTGAAATATTGTTAGAAGATGTTCCTGGTATTTGTTATTTAGAGGACGAGAAAGTCAAGATTCACGCTATGCCACCTAAAATTGATTTGCGCGAATTACCAAGTCCTTTTCGTTTTGAGGAGGATCTTCCCTACCTAGGTAAGCGAATTCAATATATCGAAACAAGCCGAGGCTGCCCATTTAGCTGCCAATTTTGTTTATCTTCTATTGAAGTTGGCGTCCGATACTTTAACCGTGAAAAAATAAAAGAGGATATTCGTTTCTTAATGGATAACGGAGCTCGAACAATTAAATTTGTGGATCGCACCTTCAACATCAGTCGTAGCTACGCAATGGAAATGTTCCAATTTCTAATTGATGAACACAAACCAGGTGTTGTATTCCAGTTTGAAATCACGGCTGATATAATGCGCCCTGAAGTCATTCAATTCTTAAATGATAATGCACCAAAAGGTTTGTTCCGATTCGAAATAGGTGTTCAATCTACGAACGATTTAACAAATACTCTTGTAAAACGTCGTCAAAACTTTGAAAAACTAAAGCGAACAGTTACTATGGTGAAAGATGGCGGAAAAATAGATCAACATTTAGATTTAATTGCTGGTTTACCAGAGGAAGATTACGCTAGTTTTCGTCAAACATTTAATGATGTCTTTGCAATGCGGCCAGAGGAATTACAGCTTGGATTTTTGAAACTTTTACGCGGCACAGGACTTCGATTAGAAGCCGAGAAGTTTGGCTATACCTATGTGGATCTATCTCCTTACGAAATCTTTTCAAATAATGTTCTAACATTTGATGATATCGTCCGTATTAAGCATGCAGAGGATGTTCTTGAAAAGTATTGGAATGATCACCGTATGGATCATACGATTGAATACTTGGTTACAGAGGTCTTTGATACACCATTTGATTTCTTCCAAAACTTCGGAACATATTGGGAAACAAAAGGTTGGTCTCGTATTGGCCATCAGCTAGAGGATTTATTCCGTCGTTTATTAATGTTTTTAGAAACGATTGATGATGTGAATTTAAACATTGTCCAGAGTTTAATGCAGCTTGATTACTTAATGGCTCAGCAGTTCCAACCACGGAAGCTATGGTGGAATGAGCGTCCTACAGAAGAGCAACAAAAAGCCCTTTATCACGCTTTACGAGAAGATCCAGCTATCGCAGGCGAGGAATTTGCTAACTTTAAGTTAACTGAAAAAGAGTTGTTTAAGCATACCTTGATTATCCCTCATGCTCTTGATTACCAAGAGTTTGCAAATGGCAAAATTGTACAAAAAAATGGCTATCTGTTAACCTATTTCCGACATGGTCAAGCACCTTACTTTGCAACAATCTACTCTAACTAATAAGAAACGCTAGTCCTGTCATAACTATCAGGACTAGCTTTTTTTATTACTTAAACGATTCTTAAATCCTCATAGTAACAATAAAGACTGCTAAATTTATTCCTTCTGCGCTTCATTGTTCGGTTAGTTAAGTACTCATAGCCAGCCTTACCAATATAGGTCAAATTCCTTAAACAAAGATTGATAAAACTTTGTAAAAAATGCCCAAAAAACAATCTATCTAATCAGGAAATAAAAGTTTAAATTTTTTGAATATTTTATGACAAGATAATAATTTTTACTTTTATATGAAGTTTACGAAGGAATTAGTCCTTACTTAATGCCTCACATACTTTAAAAATTTAACCAATAATTACGCGTTCCTTCGGATAGTGGAAGCCTGATTTCTTTCCTCTTCCGCCACCCCCAAGAGTATAAAGGAATGATATTAATCCAACTCGACCAATAAACATTAAAATAATGATAATGATTTTACCAACCACTGATAAATCAGATGTTATGCCTAACGACATACCACATGTACCGAACGCTGAAGTAATTTCAAAAATAATTTGAATAAGAGATGCTTGTGGCTCTGTTATAAGCAAGATAAGGGTTGCAACTAATACCATGAAAAAGGCTAATAAAATTACAACAAATGATCGGAAGACATCAATCAAATGAATTTCTCGTCCAAATACTTGGATATCCTCTCTTCCTCTAGCAAAAGTAATTAAGAATAAAATGGCCAAGGCAAAAGTTGTGGTACGAATACCTCCACCAACTGAGCTTGGGGAAGAGCCAATGAACATCAGGAAGCTCATGAATATATCTGTAGCTTCACTAAAAGTCGTGACATCGTAAGTAGTCAATCCAGCTGATCTCGTTGATACAGAATGGAACATTGCTGAAAATAATGCCTCATGCCAAGACATTTCCTTAAAAGAATGGAATGATTCAAGGAGTAAAATGACAAGCGCACCAACTATAAATAAAATAGCGTATGTTGAAGTAGTGATTTTAGTAAATAAACTAAAACGGAAATTCTCGCGTCGATTAAGCAAAAAAGTCTTCAATTCAATTAATACCGGAAATCCGATAGCACCTAATACAATCAGTACCATGGTAACCATCTGTACAAAATAATCATCATGGAATGGGAGTAAGCTCATTCCCGTTATATCGAATCCTCCATTTGTCGTAGCAGAAATAGAGGCAAAAATTCCATGTAAAAAGGCTTCTTCTAACGTATCAAAATAATTGGTAAAATGTAGCGTTAAAATAATGGTACCCGTTAATTCAATGCCAAATAAAATTTTTAAAATTTCGCGGATTAATTTAACAACACCAGAGACACTGTACTGGTTATGATCAATCATGATTAACTGACGCTCACGCATGCCTATTTTTTTCCCAACAAGCAGCCACACAAAGGTACCAAGTGACATAATACCAATGGCGCCTAACTGTAAAATAACAAGAATCATTACAAGCCCAAAGGTAGTATAGGTTTCCGAAATATTAATGGTTGTTAACCCAGTAACACTTACTGCACTTACTGCTGTAAACAAGCTATCTAAAAAAGAGACTTTTACACCTTCTTGATGAACGCCTGGAAGCCGTAATAACAGGAAGGAAATCGCTATTGCTATAAAATAATAAGAAACAAGTACCTGAAATGGTGTGACTAGTTTATTTGATGATTTTTTCCAAGGCACTTTAACAACTCCTCCCACATATGATGCCCAACTAGATAGATTATAGTATAGAAAAAATACATAAAAAAAGAAAGAGGAATAGTGATAACTATTCCTCCAACGTTCATCTACTTATTTTTTCTTTCTTACACCGACTAAATAGCCGACAAAAGCAATACCTATTAGGACAATCCAGAATGTTAACTCCCATGCCGTGGAATGTGGAAATTCTTTAGGCAATATTCCCACCTTCTCATGAGCCAATGTTAAGACAACTAACTTCACACCTACCCAGCCAACGATTAGAAATGCCGCTGTTTCAAGTGAAGGGTAATCATTTAATATTTTTACAAACCATTGGGCAGCAAACCGCATCATAATGACACCAATAAATCCGCCAAGGAGCATCACAATGAACTGACCGCCATTGATGCCACCAATATCAAATTCACCTAAGTGTGGCAAAGTTACAGCAATTGCAACGGCTGCTAGCATCGAATCAATAGCAAATGCTATATCGGCAGCCTCTACTTTTAGTACTGTTAACCAGAAACCAGAACCCTTTTTTCCACCATTTTCGGTTGCTGCTTCTTCTTCTTCTTCATCTTTATGTTTTCGTAAATCATATATATTTTTCGCAGACATAAATAATAGATAAGCTGCACCGACCGCTTGTATTTGCCAATAATTCACTAAAACTGTAATAACAAATAATGCGGAGAATCGGAATATCAATGCTCCAAATAGTCCATAAAATAACGCCTTTTTTTGCTGCTCTTGTGGTAAATGCTTCACCATAACAGCCATTACTACCGCGTTATCAGCTGCTAGTAATCCCTCTAATACAACAAGGACAATTAATACCCAGCCATATTGTAATAAAATCGCTTCCATTCTAGTGCCTCCTCTAAGCTCTCTATACCCTCAATGACCCTGTCATTCAAGTATAAAAGAAAAAAACCCCTGCCCTAATTCAGGCAAAGGTCTCGCTAAGTAAATTCGTACCCTTTCTATTTATGGTACTTCAATCTACACGTCATACGTATAGAGCCATTCACTATCACACCCGATGGTTGTACCATGTCTTGACGAATGTGAAACCAGGGAAAGTTAATTACCTGTTAGCTACTCCCCTTTGACAAATTGTCGAAGGTATCTTCTTTCAAATATTATAGCACTATCATTTACAACTGACAAAAATATCTATATGTTTTTTTCGTTACTTAATCTGAATTTGATAGCTCTTCTCTTCCTTATGTGCTAAATAAAACTCAATCATTTTTGGCATCGTCTGTATAAAATCAGGACATGTAATACCACCTTTTTGTAAGATATGATGTGCTTCAGTCGTATCAAATGAAGCATTCCATGTTAAATAATCTAATGTTTCTTGTTCGACACCTAATTTTTTTCGAATAAATGGAATCTGCAACGAAAGCTTAGCCAATGTAAATGGTAAACGTCCTTTTGGATAAGAATTTGTAACTAGTTTCACCATTGTACGGTATACCTCCTGTACAGGGTGAGGATTAGGATCAGTTAAATGAAGTGTCTTCCCTTCTGCACTCTGTTCACTAACCAGAAAAGTAGAAGCATTTATAATATAATCAACTGGCACTACATTAATTGTCGATGAAGTTTGACCAATGTACGGAATAAAAGGTAAACCCTTTAAACGTTCAACTAAGTTTAAGAAGAAATAAGGACCATCAAATTTAATGGTTTCACCAGTTTGGGAATGACCACGAACAATTCCAGGTCTAATTATTGTCAATGGTATTTCCGATTTTAAATCTTCTACTCGGTGCTCAGCCTCATATTTTGTTTCCTCATAGTTGTTTTTAAATGCTCTTGGTCGAATTAATTCATTTTCACGCAGTATGCCCTCACGTGTACCAGCCACATAGGCAGTGCTGAAATACATATAGCGCTGTAAATTTGGTAAGGTGCGAACAAAATCATTAACCATTGTTGTACCATGAACATTTACCTTCCAGGCAATATCACGTGGTACAGCTAAATCATAGATAGCAGCTAAATGCCAAAGCACTTCAATTTGCGGTACAATTTCTTTGATGATTTGATTTTCTAATCCAAGGTTTGGTAGTGTAATATCGCCTTCCACAATTCGAATCGAACAGTCAGGAAAATCCTCTAATATTTTGTTTTTTTCTTTATGTGCCTTTATGGTTTCACCTGCCAATACGATGGTAATTACTTGTTGTGCTTGTTTCTTTTGAAATAATGCTCGAATTAGTTGACTCGAAATGAAACCAGGAAAACCTGTAAAAAAATGAACCTTCATCTCCCATTCCCCCTTGAACCTAGTGCATCTTTCTTGTATCTTTATCCATTAAACTGTAAATGATCGGTACAATATACAGCGTCAGTAAAGTTGAGGTCACAAGCCCTCCGATAACAGCAATCCCCATTGGCTGATTCATCTCGGTCCCTTCTCCAATGCCCAGTGCGAGTGGTAAAAGCCCTAAAATAGTTGTTAAGGCTGTCATTAAAATTGGACGAAGCCGATCTTGGGTAGCAAGTAAAATTGCCTCATAAGCTGGCATGCCCATTGCCTTTTGCTGATTAATATAATCTACCAGCACAATACCGTTATTTACGACTATTCCTACTAGTACTAGGATACCGATAACTGAGGTTACACCAATTAAAGTATTTGTTAGGAACATAGCTATCGCCACACCAATGATCATTAATGGAACAGTAAACATGATAACAAACGGATATTTAAATGACTCAAATTGAGCTGCCATCACAATATATACAAGCACGATGGCTAGCATCACAGCTAGTAACATATCATCAATTGCACTATCATAGAGCTCTCTGTCCCCACTGAACACAACTTGAGTAGTAGATGGTAAATTAACTTGTTCTAATGCTTTATCTACTTTTGCAGAGATTCCTCCCAACGATTCCTTTGTTTCATAATCTACAAAAAAGGCCACTGCTGCTGCTTGATCAGAACGACGAATGGATACCGGCCCCTCTTGTATAGAAACGGTAGCCACTTCCTCTAACTTTACAAATAATCCTGCTGGCGAACGCAGCTGCATGGCTTTTAAAGCATCTATACTCGTATTAAATGACTGCCCAAAACCTGTATAAACAGGTAATACTGCACCGTCATCAGTAATCAATTGGGACGTTAATTGACCTTTTGTCATTTGATTTACAGTTTGAGCGATTTGTGCTGGAGCAAAACCATAGTCTTTCGCTTTTTCACGATTAACCCCAATTTGAATCTCTTGAACAGTATTATCTAAATCCGTAGTGACATTTGTCACTTGCTGAATCGCTAGTAGTTCCTGCTGCACTTTCTTAACAGTTTGCTGTAGCCTCTGTTCATCGGAATCTGTTAAACGGAATGTTAAGGTGTGTGGTGACGATCCTGTAGCTGTCGATACATTAAATGTAATTTCAGCTTGCTCTTCAAGCTCTCCCTGTATATCTTGTTCTAGCTCTTCTACAAATTTAAAAATGGAACGTTGCCTTTCTGCTAATGGGACAAGCTTTACATATATCTCAGCTTGGTTGGCGCTAGTTTGTCCACGTGCTTGGGATTGTTGTGTACCGCCAATTAAACTAACATACACATCTACATCCTTTTCCTGCTTTAAACGTTCCTCAATTTGCTTAACAATCTTTTCTGTTTCTGATACAGCGACACCTTTTTCAAGATTGACACTTATAGAGGTGAATCCCTCATCTGTAGGCGGTAAAAATTCAGTACCTATTCTAGTCAGTCCAAACAAAGAAAGACTAAAGCAAACCACTGTAAAAAGCAGTATAAGCATTCGATGCTTTAGTACCCATACAATTGATGCCTTGTAATGCCTATAAAAACGTGATTTACTGCGTTGTACATAAAAATTATTGTTTTTCATTTTTAAAAGTCGACTTGCTAGCATCGGAACGACTGTAAGCGCAACTACTAAAGATGCAATTAAGCTGAATGAGATTGTTAAGGCAAACTCTGTAAATATTTGACCAATCAATCCTTCGATGAACATAACAGGAATGAATACTGCTATTGTGGTTAAAGTGGAAGCTGTAATGGCAAGGGCTACTTCCTTTGTTCCTTCCTTTGCTGCAGTTATCGGGTCCTTTTCTAGTCCTAGATGTCTTTCTATATTCTCAATAACGACTATGGCATTATCCACAAGCATACCAATTCCAAGTGCCAGAGCACCTAATGTCATAATATTGAGGGAAAAATTCGCAAAAAACATCAAAACAAATGTGACAATAACGGAGTAAGGAATCGCAATACCAATAATGATCGGACTCTTTACACTACGTAAAAAAACAAATAGGATGAACATCGCAAATAATCCACCTAAGAGTAGGGAAGAGCCAATATTACTAATCGCTAAATCCACATAATTACCTTGATCAATTAAAATATCTGCTGTGATACCTTTATACTGATCTTTCTTTAGTAATGTCTCTAAGGTCTTCTGGAAATCCTTAGAAACCTCTGCCGTATTTGCACCAGATTCCTGTAATACAGACATAAGAACTGCTGGATGCTCATTTGCTCGTGTTGTGGTAATAGATTGTTGTTCTGTCCTCTCAACGGTTGCAAGATCACCAATGGTTAATGATTTGCCCGTTAAAGGGTCCACCGAAACAATTAAATTGGCAATACTTTCCGGAGAAGATAATGTGCTAACTATACGTGTTGTTAGCATTTTGCCATCATCTGTTGAAACAGGCTCACCAGGAAGAGACACATTATTCGCTTGAACTATTTGCATCACGTCTGTCTGAGTCAAGCCTTTTTCAACTAGCTTTGCTTCATCCAATTCTATTTGGATTTCATCAATCAATTTGCCAGAAACATTCACACTGGCAACACCCTCTGTCCGTAGCAGTTCCTTCTCTAAGTGCTCTGCTAATACACGTACATCTACTTGATTATTTTCCGCACGTAAAGACAGCTGAATAATAGGAAATTGAGACGGATCAAATTTTAGGAAACTAGGCTTGCCAGCATCATTAGGCAATGGGGTCATATCAATTCGCTGTAAAATATCAAGTTGGACAACATCCATATTTGTGGACCAGTTGAACTCAAGCACAATTAAATTGGAGCCTTCCTGGGAGGTTGACTGGATTTTTTTGATACCAGGTAAGGTGGCAAGTGTAGCCTCTAATGGCTTCGTTATCTTTTCATTTACCTCCGTCGGGCTTGCCCTAGGATAAGAGGTGACAACCACTCCAATAGGAGGATTTAACTCTGGAATTAACGTAATCGGTATTTTTAATAAAGATACACCACCTAGTATGATGACAAAAAGCATAGTAACAATCGTAAAGACAGGTCTTTTAATAGAAAAATGACTAATATTCATATAAACAAACTCCTTTTCTA
>Ga0256897_1000248_pt1 | contig 12548 bp, 3 predicted proteins | sample MC6MC0670MT_FD_186336 | JGI IMG/M metagenome (GOLD analysis project Ga0256897, IMG submission 186336) | Metatranscriptome of enriched soil aggregate microbial communities from Iowa State University, Ames, United States - MC6-MC0670-MT... | ecosystem: Environmental > Terrestrial > Soil >... | reverse complement strand
GGAGTTTAAAAATAATTCAAACGCAAGGGCTTCTTTTGCAGTCAACGTTCTATTTTCCTGTAGTAAGAATAGCAAAGGTTGGGTTTCTTGACCTTGCGGCGATGGTAGCCGCGATAGTGTGCTTTTAACAGCGTCAAGACAAGATTTGGTGAGTGTATTGTGGTAAGCTTGAAAAGAAAATGAAGCATGTGATTTGTTTGTTTGTTTTTGTGGGGTTGTTTCATCATTTTGATCGGATCTTTTTTCACTCTCAGCATGTGAATGGTTTTGATAAAATGGGACCGGGAAATAATCAGGGGACGCGGTTGGGGATGTGGTAGGAGAGCGAGAAAAAGATTGATCTTTTTTTTCAAATTGCTCATTTTGATCGCCCAAGCTCAATGAACTAAACTTGTCTAATTCCTCAATATGTTCACGAACAAGGCTAGTATATGATGCATGTTGGGGTTGTTTGGAGAACAAGTTGAGCAAAAAGCGCCCTTGTTTGAGACGTTGTTCGAGTTGGACGGATTTTTCTTGAAAAAAGCGCATCATGGGGATATTTTGGTGGTTATTTTCATCATTGACAAAATTTTGACTTTGTTCTAATTTGCTCCCAATAGATTGGATAACTAAAAATAGGGTATAAATTGAATCATGGGTATTGATGTGACTATCGATACGGATTGTTGAGGCTTTTTCAACCAATTCAACAATATTATGATTTGGTTGAGAATTATTATTTTCACTGTTCTGAAGGGAATAGTCAGCAATGAGGTCTAGTCTATTAGGAAACCATTCTGTTTTATCATTAGTAGTATTATTATCATCAAAAGAGGGGTACATTAATGGATCATTAATTTTCCAATCAGTTTTGTTTTTTCCATAATGAACGTTTAGTGATGAGGTTTTTGATAATGTTAGGGTTAATGGGTAAGGGTATTGGCCTTGAGTCAATTCATCCAATTGAAGGGAGTTATCGGGTTTCCCACCTTGTTGGGGTTGATATAATGCTTTTTCTTCACCATTTTGAATCTCTTCTAAGAGCAGATCAATTTCTAATTCTAGGGTTGTTGTGGGGGTCATTAATGTAAAATCAGTGCTATCTTCCGCGGTTTGATGATGTAATAAAGAAATATTATGCTTTTTGGTCACGGAATTCGACTTGGGTGTCGATAATTGATCTTCTTCATTCACAGCTTCATTCAATAGCTCCAAAGCAGTCAGCTTTTGGTGATCGCGATGCACCTTGAATGCCTCCAATTGATGTAATGGAGATGGGGAATGTGCCGCAATAAAGGCCTTGGAAGCAGTTTGAATATCAGGGAATGTTTTTAATGATATTGTAGGATTAGTGAGTTCAGCATCTTGCCTAGATTCATTATGCAATAATGGTGTTTGTTTCAACCGCATTGCCGTGTACGCGGTAAGAGCAGCAACAATGGCAGGGGTTGGTTTAACAAAGCTCAAAGGGCCATTTTGAATAGTTGGGTCGTATTCTCCTGTTAGTTCAACGGTCTCTGCGGGAGGTAAACCTGGAGTGATAACGGATTGATATGCTTTAGAAGCGTTTTGAGTAACTTGACCAAACAAGGAGGAAATTTGATCAGCATCGTTAAATTGAGTTGATAACGTTAACATGTCATTATATAACAACCCATTGTTCATATTTGAGGATGGGGTACTCGAGGAATGAGGTTTTTGGGGAGAATTGTCGGGAACTTTCTTTGAGAAAGTTTTGGGGGACCAAATGACTAAGATTTGATATAAAAGCGAATCAGTATATTGTAGTAAAGTGCGATGAGTATTCAGAGCTTTGTTATACTGTCGATTTATAGAACCATAATCACTATCAGAGCCGGTTGTATCGTTTATGTCCGGTAAAGGTAAAGAAGTAAGCTGTGTTGAAAGGGAAAATAGTTGTGATACGACATTGTCGAGTTCAAAGCGATTAGCATTGGATAGGTACTGATCTAAAGAAGCGATTAATGCAGGTGAACTATTTGGATAAATGAAGTTTCTATTTTGGGCCTCAGTTGTAGTGATAGATGATGTTAAGCTGCCGGTATCAACCCCAATCGCATGTTGGATTTGTTTTTGTTCAATTGATGCCAATATATGCCAAAACAAATGAAATGTGGACAATGCGGTATTAACACAAGCGGAGTAATTAACAATAGTGATGCGAGAATCACTATCGGGGAGAATATTGGTCGGTTTAGCAGATTTGGATGAGTTATTTTTTAGAGTAAAGGCAGCGGTGGAGGGGCTTTTGGGGAGATAGCGAGATAGAGAGGTTAGATTGGAATAAATAAGTGCTTGATAAATTGATAATATTGATTCAATATACGTAACGCTCGGCATTAGCTGAAGCAACGGAGTTGATGACTCTGACATCATTAATGCATGTTCAAAAGAACGGAGAGATTGTTGAAGGGTTTTTTGGAGGGGGTTTGGGGGGGCTTTTTTCGGCATTTTGGTCGCACTTTGGGGGAAATCCCCCAAAAGTGTATCTGGTAAAAGTTGGAAAATTTCACCAAGGTTGGAAACAGGTTGGATATTTTCTGGCCAAGAGTTATGAAATGGTGACGGGAGTCGAGTGGGCGGGTGAGAACCAGGTTGGTTATTTTTTAAGATAAAATCGGGGGACATGGTACCACTGGGATAAAACCCATATGGAAATGCAGGTTTTGAACTTGATGACATTTTGGTTGAGGAAGAATTTGGGTTTGTATCATGTTTGGAGATGAAATGAGCCTCAAGAGCGTTTTGAAATTTGACTCCACCATCTTGGTCTATCTCATCACCATTGTGGCGCATGTCATTGTTAGTTTCAAAATCGCTTTTAAGCTTTGAGGGGTTGTCCTGATATGATGATAGGTTGCCCTTATTTGTGGAGTTATCCTTCAATCGTTTTAATAAACTTGCTTCATCCCCTTCCTCTGCCATTTTGATCTTACTAACAATAGAATCAATCGATGTTTTATTTTCACTCAAATTTGTTGATGTGGGGTTTATAAATTCCTTTTGAAGGGTTTTATGAACATTTAGTTTCATATGGGCAGATAAGGTAATCCAAATCAATGTCGCGTTAATGTCACCACTGAGTGAGAATTCATTCGCAATAAACGAAGCCAAGGAAATTTGTGAGGATAATTCAGTTGGAGTATTTTTGGAGGATTCGGTCATCAAAGCAAGGATTTTAAAGAGGCGAGTATGAAGTGCACTTGGAGCGGTTTTTTGATTGGGAAGTGAAAACTGACAATTATCATTATCAAATTGTGGCAAAATTGGTGAAATTGAAGGCAACGCAAGGGATGATAGATATGCATCAATGGCTAAGGTGATTTGTGTTTGTTCATCAAGTTGTTCCACAAGGTTAACCTCATCTTTGACAAAATCAATTGATGCTTGAGCCATACTTCGTTTTGTTTTGTATTGTGGTTGGGGTGTTGGGGCGAGGGACGTAGCGATATGGGTTGAAATGGCTAATTTTATGCACATTTGACAGATTTCTTCAAGGGTTGTGGGATCTAAAGATAGATGTGGAGCAGATTGTATTAAAAATGGCAAAATGGTATCAAAGATTTCAGAAACAACTTCTGGATGTGGGGTATAGGTGTAAGCCTTTAGAAATGCGAGTAATTCATGGGTTTGTTGGGCCGTAGTTGCCTTCCAAATGTCAAGATCTGATTTGAGAGTGGTTAAATGTGTAGATGAAAGAAATACGGGGATTTCCGCGTGGTGATCTTTGTTACGAGGTTGTTCAGTAGGAGGTGTATTGTCATCAACACCAAGGGTAATGTAATCATATGAAGATGGGAAATGTTTTGGAATTAATTCAGTTGGAACGATATGAGTTGGATCCAAGAAGTGTTTTGCTGTTGAATGGTCAGAATATCCATCAGGCTTGTGGTTTTTGAATTGAATATTTCCATTTTTATCCGTTTTTCCAGCATTATCAAGGCGATATTTACCAAACGCGCCCTTTTTTTCAACTCTTTCAACTTCTTTATCGGTAACTTGGGTAATGATTTGATTATAACGGGATAACATTTTATTCCTTGCTTTTTGTTGGGAGTTGACCAAACGGGAAACCAACGCAAGTAAAACGCGGCGACAAATGACCAACCCCGGTCTGATCAATTCAACTTTATCTTTATCAAATTCCTTTTTATTATTTTCAGCGTTAAGGGATTTATAAAGGTGAGGGTATTGAAGGGAGAGTTGATGAATGAGGGTTGGGACTGGGATATAATATGCATTATTTGGGTCATTATTGACAGTTGGCTGGTTGAATTGAGTAGTATTATTGGGAAATGACGATAATAAGTGTAAAATAGCTTGAATTTCAGATTGATCACTGGAATGATTTGATGCATCTTCGTAGTGAATTAGGTAAGGAATGAGAAGGAATGGTAAAGAAAAGGTTGGTTTGGAGACTTTTTTTGAACGGCGTTTTGTCGCTTCGATTGGACTCGCGGCAACATATAACGATTCAAATGGACTGTTTGGAACGGATAATAATTGACGAGTGGTGAAATGGATTGGAGAAAATGGAGTAAGTTTAAAAGGTTTGGAGTTGGGAAAGGAGGCAGGAATATCATTGAGATCATCATCTGTATCGTTAGAGATGTCAGAGTTAAACAACGTTTGTTGTAAATGTGGGTCCAAACGGGATAACAAACGAAGAGACGGGTTTAAAATCTGCCCAGTGGGTGTAATGACGTTATTTTTAAATAATTGGTTGTCAAAAATAGCGCTAATGGTTGAAATTGGTGATGGTGATGGGTTTATCTGATCAGGGTGATATACATGATTATGATGAGTGTAAAAAGTTGTTGCCTTGGATAATAAACCATATGAACGAGATTGTGCAAGTGAAGAGAATAATTGTTTGGTGCTGGATTTGGATAAAAAGACGGGTGCAGAGGTCGTTTCAGAAGTAAAACTGGAGAGCAATTTGCATAAAGTTTGGATTGGTGCAGGGTCAGATGAATACGGGTTGGCCCCACAGTGATTTGGGGCAATGGAGAGGATTTCAATTTTGGTCTTTGGCTGTGATGAAGTTAAATTAGGTTGGTTTTCGGATAATATAGTTTTATTTGAGCCCTTCCCATCATTACTTGGTTCGTTCATTGGTAAATATACGTCCTGACGGCGTTTGAGCTGAGTATCAATAACGTGACGTCTACGTGGAGCAATGCTTGATCCACCAGTTTGGAGTTTAAAGTTATTTGGTTTTGCCATCAATGAACGGAGAGCAATAACTGTGATTGGGTCAGGTTGTAAATGGCGCATAATAGTGATTTGTTCAGTAGATAACTTCTTGGGGTTATTTTTGGGGCCGGAGTTAATTTTAACACCACGGAATAATTCATCATGTTGATTCGCGGGGTATTTAGCAAATGGTTGGGTATAATGCAGCGAACTCGGAGTAATGGATGAAATTATTGCACTGGGAGAGAATGGTGAGGAGGGGGTGGGGATGTTTTGATGGTGGGCAAAATAAGTCTTTTCGTTGGTGTATAATTCTACCCCAAATCCAAGACCAGTTTTAACAACATTAAAACGCTTAATGGATGGGAATTTGGGGAAAGAAATGAAAGATTTGGAGATTGTTGGGGGTGTGTTTGTAGAAGTGGTATCAAGTGATGTATGTTGATCAGGTTGGACTTCAAGTGGTTTGTAATTGACCGGTGGGTTGTATGGTAAAATATTATTGGCAATATTTGAGAGGGAGAGATTAGAGTAGTCCACAGTATGAGTGAAATGATCACGACTTTGGGTAAATGTGGAACCTGTATTGTTTGGTTCAGTTTCTGGAGGGTTGGGGTCAATAACCTTGTCGGAAGTAAGAATGCTGGTGGGAATATGTAAATTTGACCATGGGAGTGATAATGATGGAAGTGATGATTTGGAAAAAAATTTAGAAAGTTGATTATTTTGGTCAAATTTTTGAGGGGAGAGGTGGCGGGAGAAATATTTGTACCGATTTTGTATCATTCCGAATAAATAATCCAACCTCCTATTTTGGGTCCCAAGTCTTAAAAACGATTGGATAAGTTTTAAATCAACTATACCTTGATATTGTAGTGATTCACGGATAAGTCCATGGAGGGCTGATACGGCACCAATATCAGCATAAAGTGCGGAATAGTTTAATAATTTACCTTTCCCATGCAAGAAAGGTTCAGTATGAACACTGGGTTGTTTATTTGTAGTTTTATTATGAACAAGTGAGTTGTTTTTGGTCTGTTTAGATTTGTCATTTGGTTCGTCATTTGGTTCGTCATTATCAGGGGAAATGAGAGATAATAAGGATTTTTTTCTGAAATTTTGGTAAAAATTCATTAAAAGGGATGAGGTGACATAAGGATGGATGAGAGTGGATTTGTAATACGGATGAGCAGATTGTTTAAACTGAGGTGTATTGAATAAAAATGATTCTGAGTAAAAGTCGCGGTTGGAACTCGAAATTGTCGACAAGAGATGTTTGGTGGAGGAAAGATCAGGCAACAGGCCCATTCTTTCAAGGGTTGAAAGTAATAAAAGTAAATCTTGAGGTGGTCTGCAATGAACATAAGCATTAATGACTTCATTCATGAGCTTTTTATCCACTGTTGTGATGATAGTTGGGGACTTTTTGGCAGTGTTGGATGAGTGTGGGGGAACAGTTGAGTGAGTGGAGGTATTTTCAATGTCCCCACCAAGGCTAGCGTTTAATGGATCATTTAAATAACCAATCATTTGAGTTTCATTTTCAGTAAGTTGATTCGATAAAACATAACGTTCAAATAATGTCACAACTAATGGATAATTTTTGCTTGATAAAATATAATTAAAAATTCGAGTCCAATGAACAACGTTTAAAAAATCGTGAAAGACATCAACAAATAATAATAAACCACGGATACGATATTCAGTATAAATTGTATTAATGGCATTATTTAATCGACCACCAAGTTGAGCTTCCATTTCTTCACGTTGAGCAGCTGTCAAGGGTTTATTATGGGGGGAGTCATTATGGTTTATAGTATGGGTATCAAAGTGTTCAAAATTGGGACTATTGTTATCAATGTCAAATTGAGTACCATGTGGATGCCGTTTTTTAAAATTATAATGGCCAAGTGTGAGGGCTTTAATTGTTTCAATAAGTTTAACAATTGAAATAAATGCATTTTTGTCAATTTCATCTTTTTTGGTTTGAATAATTTCAAATGAAGCATGAGTATTTTGTTTGTTAGTTCTGTGCCCGGTTCCATATTTAGTGGAAAAGTTTTGGTTTTTTTTCAATTGTTGTGCTGATAACGGTGTTGGTAAAAAATGCGTCATTGCGAATTTTAATTCATCCTCTGTGGGTAAGTTTGATAATAATCTCTTTTGGTGTTCGGTTGGCTCATAATGTTCTCCAATATCATCATTATTCATTAAATGTTGCGACTGGTTGGAAATATTAAGAGGGAATTGGGAAGTAGAGGATGATTTCCATGCCAATAAATCATGGGCAGAGTCTGGAGTATCAAATTGTTGTTGATTCGAAATTGAGTCCTGATGTTGTTGGTGTTGTATTTTTTTGGAAGATTTTTTTATATTATAAGGGGAGAATTCTCGGTAATTTGTCGCAAATTCTGGTTCTCTAATGACAATATCGGATACAATAGACCGCTGTGGGTCAGTTGGGATAATATTAATAGAAGGGATCGTGTCTGATGCATATATGTCAGGCGGGTTATCAAGAATAACCGTTTTGGGTTTGTTGTGAGTGTGTTGTGGGAGATTATCGGAGTCCTCGGTGGGATAAGGGAGGTTGTTGATTAGAGATGAGTGGTGGTGGGTTGATTGCGATGGATGATTTTGTTGAAAATCAGCAACATTTTGCTTTAAATTTAGTCCAAAATTTGAAGAAGGGGGCAAGTTTGATTTCTTTTTGGAGGGTCCATTGGAGTTGCCAAAATCGAATAGTTTTGGCTGATTGTTAGGTGCGATTAAAGGAATGGTATCTTCATCACCATCATCATCACCATTATCATCACCATCACGGCCAAAATTCGAATACACACGTATAGAATTAGAAAATATGTTTTTATCCATGGAGTTGGACATCATTTGGTTGAAAAAACCCCCAGATAGGGCAAATTTGGGAGTTTTTGGGTTGAATTCGAACAAAGTGCGTTTTTTCAAAAGCGCGTCAAAGAACCCATGTTGGTTTTGTATCAAATTGGATACAGCACCAGTGTGGTTACCTTTACGAGTAGGAATATTAACTTTTAGACTTTTAGAGCCGTTTTTGAGAGTTTTATCAGCTTTGGTGGTAAAACCGGTTGATTGGTTCAACTTGTTATGTTTTTTGCCATTATGAGGTTTGATTGCCAAGGGTGGTTGGTTAATATGTTTTAACTGTAGTTTTGATATGTTGGTAGTCGTTTTATTCATATTTAGAAGCAATCTAAGGAGTGGATCTGAACAAAGAATTGATTTTCTGGGGGATCTCTTTTTTTTTTTTTTTTTCGCGGAGTAAAATTCTGTTTTGGGTTATTCTAATGCTGTGTTGGGATAATATACAGTCTATAAGGATCACGGAGGTAATGATGAGCATAAAACGTGGTGAATTAAAGTAACACTCGTATGATGCGGAGAAACAGCAAGATTTGGATTATCCCGCAAAAATTGTTTTTCGAAATTTTTTTTGTTTGAGTCGAATTTTTCAAATTGAAACACACAAAAAAAAACCATAGTTTAAATGTTAGCGATATAATACACAGTATTATATACCAATCCTGTCGTTTTTCCAATTTTAAAATCCATCACCACTCACCAACCCGTAATTACAATGTACCAATTCAACTATAGCCTCGAAATTAATATTGTTTAAAGTTTCACCCATTTTTTGTTCCAGTTTTTTTTTTTTTCCCGCATTTTTTTACCATTTTTTTTTTTCCCCAAATTTCCCTTTTTTGTCCCAGATATTTTCCACATCAGCAATCTTTATATTAACATAGTCCGTATCAAATACTTCACAACGAGAACTCTAATCTATTCATCAATATTAATACCATTTAATTACCAATCTAATCTCACTCTTATAATTTTTTAAAATATTACCCCCGACAATTCCAAAAAGAATAATCCAAAATTTTGTCATTTTGTTTGCATCAAGTATTGATAGTTTAAGCATAAGGTTGGAGCCCGTTTGCATAATCCCTATAATTTACATATTACCAAACGCGTTAAAGCTTTTGATACCGAAATATAGAATATAGCACTACATCTACACTAAATATTTTAATTTTATTTATTTTACACCAAAATTTAAAAATCCTTTCGTATTTCTCATCAAATCTCGTTGTATTCGAACAATTCCCCAACCGGGCCAATCTCCCTCACAAGTGATGCAATCTCCCCCCAAACCAACCCTTTTAACTCTTCTCCTCTTTACTACCTTGATCTTTATCTTCATTATTGCTCTTAACGCAGCACCAACAACACCAACAATACCAACAACACCAACAACACCAACAACACCCACATCAACAACACCAACAACTCCAACACCCACCGAGCCAAATACTGTTCATAAATCATCAATTAGCCGAACTGATCCGAGTGGGAACAAAATTGATGGGGTTATTAACCCCGGTGTGGGGAAAGTAAGCCAATGGCCCCATGATATGCCCCCTGAACAATGGTTTAAAGTTTACTCGTTTTTATTATCTTTTCAAGAATTAAATTTAGCTCATGGATATGGGCCGTATGGGGAACATCGTCACGATGAAAAAGTATTAGCACAGATTAGAAATGATGTGATTGAATTTGAACATTTTTGGAATAATAAAATGGTTTATAATTTAACTCATTTTACGAAACAAATGGATAGTTTTCCATTACCACCAAGTGACCTTATGAAAAATGTTAAAATAACACAATTATCGACAAATATTTTATTAGAGAACGTTTTAAAATCTATCGGGGTTGAAAACCAAACTAATCAAAATGGTTCAAATTCTGATTTATTAAAAAATAACGTAAAAAGAAATGACAATAGTATTATTGATGCTGAAATTGATAATGAATTAGACCCAGATCTTGATAGAAATTATAACATTCAGCATTCTGCACAACAATTTATTTCAACTCGTCTCCCATATTCCCCATATATCCGTATAACATTGACCTCTACTGATCAAGATGCTTGTAATGCTTTAGAAAAGTGGATTGAAAATTACCCACAATTGCACAATTTTGCGCACATTTTTTTAAAATTTTCGAAATTTTCAAGTATTCAAGGTGGTTATAAACCAAATACTCCAAAGACATATCAGACAATTTTATATATTGAACAAGATCAATTGGTATTATACGGTAAGCATTATAGTCGATTATCATCTCATGGTGGTAATGCTGGGATTTTATTCATGGTTATTATTTTCGTTTTTGTTGGTTCACAAATTGGGTTAACATATTGGCAACAAACTAATCAAAGTTCATTTGATCAGTTTATTGTGTTTTGTTTATGGTTAGTACCACTAGGGGTTGCATTATTAGACCATTTTAAACGATTTTTAATTATATGGTGGGTGTATTCATGTACAACCGCAGTTGTGCTATCATTACTTTTTATTGATTTAAATCCCCTGGCAAATTTAATTCTTAATGCCCTTGGGGTAGTTAATGATGATGACGGCAATAATAATAATAATGAGAATAATAATAATAATAATAATAACTTTAATAATGATTTACAAAATGGTATTGGGAGTGGTGGATATAATGATAAAGATATTATGGCTGCTAATGAAGTATTAGGATTAAAAAATAATAATATTAATCAAATTCAAAAAAAACAAAAAACTTTATACATTATCCCACAAAGATATATTTTTAGCATCGTTTATAAATACTTTTTATTAATTCACAAATTTATTATGTTATTATCAACAATATCAATTATTGTCTTTTTTGTTGATATTTTTGGCATATTTCAATTTTTAGGACTTGAACCACACATGGTTGGGGAAATGTTCCATGGTCATGAAGCAACTGCTGATGAAGTATTATCATTTATTATGTTTGCATTATATGGGTTATTTTATAGTTTATATTTTGGTGTTTTAAACCGTGATATTGCGACAATTGTTATCCCGCAATTAACATTGTTATCAACAAAATTCAAATTATCAAAAAATTGGTCAAAAAAAGATCAAAGTAGTTTTCAGGCCGATGATAGTTTAGATCAAAGTGGTGACAACAATTTACGAAATGATGTTAAAAATAATATTAATAACATTAATAACAATGATTATTTAATTTCTCGTTCAAGTACTGCTCAACAAGAACAATCAACATTAATGTCGACATGGGATAATGTTGGGAATATTCTTAACGATGGTAATACTGATTCAACCACATCTGTATATGAAGATGATGAATCTTTTTTTGCAAATGCTGAAAAAGGCCTCCAAAATAACCAAAACCTCCCCGATCATTCTCAAAATAAACAACATAAACAACTTCCCCAATCCATTCAAACCCAAACCATTCAAACCCAAACCATTCAAACCCAAACCAAAGATTCCCTTCAACAACGTGTCGAAAAACGACCAGCTAAGACCAAAACAGCTAATAAAGATAATAGTTGTGGGATTTGCCATGAATTACTCAAATCAAAAACAGAATTAAATAATGATAATCCATCAGGAACTCCTTCAACAAGTACTTCTGAACTTCCCACAATTGATGAAATCCGTTCAAGATTACGTCGTCAACGTGGTGCAACTTCTGGCAATCATCAAGGCGGGGATAGAAGTATTAAAAAAAGTCATGGTATGGGATCATTTCTTTTAAATGCATTTACAACTGTTTTATTTTATTTTATCGATTTTTGTGATTATTGTACTGGTGGGAGTGGTCAGGTTAATATGGATAATGTTACTTTAGTTGAGGGTATGTTATATAGTATTAATGGTACTAATGATATGATGAATGCTAATCATGGTCATAACACACAACGACGTAAAAATCAACAAAATAATAAAAATTATTATGATGATGGCTTTTATGACAATCAAGATGATAATCGTGATGAATATGGCCAAATTATCCCAAATAATCAAACCACCGCTACTACTACTACGACGTTAATTGGTAACGGATCTACCTTTGCTATGAATAATGCCGCTGCTGATAATTTAGAATCACTACAAACGCATAATACTGTTGTGTTTAAACTACCATGTCAATGTATGGTCCATGATGTGTGTTTACGTGGGTTTATGTTATTAGGGAAACATAATATTTGCCCAGCTTGCAAAGAAATAAGCAGTTTTGATGTTTTTGTCGCTCCATGGGATGGTGTTTATGATAATTATAAAAACTTTTTAGATTCAGTGAAATATTGTATTGCAATTAACCCATTATTGTTCTTTTTTATCAATATTTTATTGTATTTGTTTTGGTAAGAAAAAAATCGCCAAAACAGTATTCCTTATCATGTATTCATTCTCTTACTTTGTATATCTATATTCATCTAACGATATCCGTTTTTAGTTATTTAGACCGCTAATCATGTT
>Ga0256897_1000245_pt1 | contig 12640 bp, 9 predicted proteins | sample MC6MC0670MT_FD_186336 | JGI IMG/M metagenome (GOLD analysis project Ga0256897, IMG submission 186336) | Metatranscriptome of enriched soil aggregate microbial communities from Iowa State University, Ames, United States - MC6-MC0670-MT... | ecosystem: Environmental > Terrestrial > Soil >... | reverse complement strand
CCGCACCGGCAGGGAGTTTTTTGATTCAGGAAAGGGCAGCCCTGCTGCTCCTTCCGTTGGCATGGACAGACCCTAGGAACGGATACGAATGGCAACGAAGGAAGACATCCGGAGCAGCCGCCGGCTTCATAGGCGAAGCCTGACCCCGGAGCAGATTGCAGCCGCCGGCACGTCGATTGCATGGCACGGCACGGAGTGGGCGGCCTCAAGGACCTCCGCCGCAGGCACTTTTGCGGTCTACGTCGGCGTCGCCTTCGAACCACCCACACTGCCCCTCATTCAGGCACTCCACGACGCCGGGCACCGGATCCTGCTCCCGGTCTGCGAGCCTGGGAGGCAACTGAGCTGGGTGTACTGGACTCCGTCAACCGTGTTCGTGCGGTCCTCCTACGCCCCCATCGACGAGCCCGAGGGCGAACGGCTGGAAAGTTCAGTAGTAGCTGACGCCGCAGGGATTTTCATGCCCGCCACGGCCGTAGACCGGGAGGGTAACAGGATCGGCCAGGGTGGCGGATACTACGACCGGCTCCTCCAGGGACTCGACGCATCCGGCCGGCGGCCGCCCACCATCGCGGTGGTGTACGACGACGACTTGTTGCCTTCCGGTTCCATTCCCGCCGAACCCTTCGACCGCCCCGTGCGGGAAGTGCTCACGCCCTCCGGGCTCATTCGCCTCGACGGCCCGGAATAGGGGACCGCGTCGCGATGTTATGACCTTCAGTCCGGCGCGACTGCTGCCAAGGCACCGGATGATAGAATTGGCACTCAGGCCCTGCGACTGCTAACCCGGATACGCTCCGGAGGCGTGCCACAGGACCTGAACCTTGTCCTGAAGGAGGAATTCAGTGCCCACTTACGCATACGCCTGCAAAGACTGTGACCATGCCTTTGACATCGTCCAGTCCTTCTCTGACAGCTCCCTGACGGAGTGCCCCGAATGCAAGGGCGCGCTTCGCAAGAAGTTCAACAGTGTTGGCGTCGTTTTCAAGGGCTCCGGTTTCTACCGCACTGACTCCCGCGACGCCAAGGGAAGCACGGTTTCGGCTGCTCCCGCAGCGCCCGCAGCTGCGTCGTCGACTCCCGCGGCAACACCAGCACCCGCAGCCGCAGCCGCCGCCAGCTAGGAACCGTCTTTTCCACATAGGACAGCCCGGCACTGTTTCCGTGGATGCCGTGATGGCTAGCGTGGCTGCATGCCACACCAGTCACGAAGCACCCTCCTTGCCCGCGCCGAGCGCTCAGCTGCGTCCGTTGGGAACCGGTCTCCTCAATCATGGCCGCCCGTACGCACCCCGTTTGATCCCAAGTTCAGCCGGAAACGTCCGCGCAACCCTGACACTCGGCGTGGACTGAGGCGCAGGTTCGGATCATGGATCGCACGCAACCGCCGACTCACTGTGGCACTCCTGCTCTGTGCGGCTGCCGGCATCGCAGTCCAGCAACTGACACCCGCAGCGGAGCAACGCGTCAATGTACTGGTGGCTGCCCGGGACCTCCCGGGCGGCACCAGCCTGGCTGCCTCCGATTTCACTGCAATCCCCGTGTCCCGGGATCTGGCAATCTCCACCGCATTTGACGACCCTGGCGTCCTGGTGGGCCGCCAGCTTGCCGCACCCCTTGGCCGGGGGCAGATCCCCACGGAATCGAGCCTGCTGGGTCCTGGGCTGCTCACTGGCGCACCCCCTGGCACGGCAGCAGTCCCTCTGCGGATGGCCGACCCGTCATCCATCCAGCTGCTCTCCCCCGGGCAGTTAGTGACCGTGGTCCTCACCGCAGCCGGGACCTACGATGAGTCGCGCGAAAGCCAGGTCCTGGCGGGTCCTGTTGCCGTGCTCTGGACCTCTGCCCAGGGCGGGAAGCCCGGTGAGTGGCTCGGTACGGGTGACAGCGACGGCCTGGTGGTAGTGGCGGCCGATCCCCAGCAAGCAGAAAAGCTCGCCGGCGCATCAACGCAAGGCAAGCTTTTCTTTGTACTGGTCAGCCCGTGATGGGTTGTGCTGTCGGCACGTGCCTTCAGGGTGGAACGTTAGCCCCAGTGCGGGGGCTTTTGCTCCTTCAGCCACTCCTCATGGTCATAACCGGACTCGTCTCCCCACCGGCGGGGATCGTCCTCCGCGGCCTTCGTAGGAAGAATTCCTTGCGAGGCCGGCTTAGCAGGAACAGCCTTCGACTCCTCCGGGTCCCCCGCGCTGCCTTGGACAGCATCATCAGAGCGCTTCGCGGCGTTGTCTTCCTCGCCGGTTACTTGTTCCGTCATGGGTGCTTCTTTTCCGTTGTCGGCAGCAGCATCGGCCGGCTTGGTGCCAGTCTCGATGTTGCCGGCTGCCCTTCGCGCACTTGGCGTGAAGGATGGCTGTGCTTTGTCCAGGTTCAATTGTTCAACATCCACGTCCAGGAAGCCATGCTGAGGAGTGGAGGCGAGCTGCGGGATGTGGTTTTCAAGTCCCAGGTAGGAGCCGATACGGTCGGCACAGGAGGACGGGTCAGTGAAAACTTCGATCGTCCACAGCGACATGTAGCGCCAACCCATGCGCTCCAGCAGTTGTGGTCGCAGGCGGCTTCGCTCACGCACGCTCATACGCCTGTAACGTTCGGTTCCATCGGATTCAATGGCCACCGGAGTAGGAATCTCCGCACCCTCCCGGCCAATGGTATGCACCGGATCCGCCGCAGCAGCGATGTCCAGTACCCCATCGTAGAGATGCCAGACACGCGCTCCACGGGCGCGCAGCCGCTCCCCCAGATCTGCCACCAGGGGATCCTCGCCCAGTGCTTGTTCGCTGGCGACAGCACGGGAAGCAGGCGTTCCAAGGTTGCTGTTTCCAGAGAGTTCACGGTCGAGCAACTCGTAGAAGTCCACGGCACCATGAGCCAGGCGGTCCTGGTCGAGGTCTTCGGGGCGGAAGCACGTCAGCACGTGCATGGAGCGCCGTGCGCGCGTCATTGCCAAAGCGAAGCGGTTCCGCCCGCCTTCTGTGGACAAGGGTCCGAACGAGTGGAGCGCACGCCCATGTGGAGTGCGTCCGTAGCCAAGCGAGAAGATGACGTGATCCCGTACCAAACCCTGAGCGCGCTCCAGGTCCACCACCCTGAAGGACTCGGGACCCGCCCCGAAGAAGGTGGACAAGAGAGGATGGTTGGGCAGTTGGAGCCTGATGGCCTCACCAATCCTGGCCGCGTGGCGCAGGCTGGCCGTTACTACGGCCAGGGAAGTGCGGGGGCGAAGCCTCGCGTGTTCGAACACAAGGTCAACTACACGGTTGACCTCAGCGGTGACGGACTCGACGCCCTCGTGGTCAGCGCCCGGGAGGCCAGTACCATCGGGGATGTATTCCACCAGGATCGAACGGTCCAGGCCGGTGACGGAATTGCCGTCGGGCAGGCGCCGCAGTCCGCCGTCGTAGTAGTTCTTGCTCAACTGGAGGATCAGGTCCTCGTCCACTGCGCGGTAGACCCAATTCAGCTGCCAGGTCGGCAGTACACGGGCAAGGGCCTTGAAGGCGCTGTCCACAACTTCGTGGCTGGCTACGCCAGCAACCGGGGGTTCCACGGCAACACTGAAGGTGCGCGCGTTGGCGATTTTCGCGTCCCCGAAGGCCACTACCTGATGTGCGCGGGCAATGGCAGGAAGAACTGCCTGCAGGGAGGTGGACTCAGCATCGATGATCACCACGGCGTCAAACTTTTGCTCGGCAGGAAGGACGCCGGTCAGCAAGTAGGGGCTGACCGACCACACCGGCACCAGCAGCGGCACGAGGTCCGGCGCCTGCGCGCTCAGTGCTGGCAACGTCACGCGGCCATCCTTCAACAGGGCGCGAAGCAACTCGGCCTGGCGCGGGTGTTCGAGGATGCCCTGACGCCATTTCTGGGCCAACTGCCAACGAAGGCGGGCCGCACCACTGGCTATATGGGCCTGGTCCGCGAGGCGGTATTCGGCCTCGAGGCGGCGCAGCGAGTCACCATCGGACATTGCAAGGTAATCGTCACCGCTGATCATGGCTTCCAGCGCGGACTGCCACCAGGCAAGGTCCAGCTCTGCTGCCACCGAGGGTGCCGGGACTTCGCGGGCAGCGAGGTCAGCGAGCAACTCACCAAGACCGTGCTCGCGCATCTCCTCAATCAACAGCGTCCGCTCGGGCAAAGTCTCCAAGGTGGCGGTGTCCGCTACCAGGCGTTCCAACCGCTCCATGAGTTCCAGGTACGGCGTTTGGTGCAGGGAGCCTCCGGCGGCGGTGTGCTTGAGGGCTTCACCGAGCCGGAGCAGTTCGCCGTCCAGCTCCCGGTAGAGGGCACCGAGGTCGGCAAGGCCGGACGGCACAGCCGGGTGGCGCTGCGTCGTCGCGTAGCCGGCCCACAGGGCACGCTGTTCCTGGACCAGTACCAGCGAACTATGGAGGTCCGCGATGTGGACACCGGGCCGTACGTATTCCTTGGCCACGCGTCGCAGCCGGGAACGCTGCATGGAAGGCATTTCCAGGTTTCGTTCACGGCGCCATGCGGAGCTGGCTGTCGCGGAGATGAGGTCGTGGACGGGCCGGTCAAAGATATCCGGGGTGAATTTGTCCAGGCTTTCACGCACCGCAATGAGCAGTTCGAGCTGCGCTCCCCACTCGGTGAAGGTTTCGCCCAGCCTGATCTCGGCATGGTCGGAGACCTGCTTCATGCGGTCACGCAGGATGGGGAGTTTCTCCTCAGCCAGCCGCACCAACTGTTGGGCTTCTTCTGTCTCTTTGCGGGTCACAAGACGTGCGCCATACCAAGGGCTGGAAGTCGAGGCGCGGCTAAAGCTGCCCAGTTCGGCCGCACGACGCAACCGGCCGGCAAGCTCTTCACGATCCTTGATGTTGTCCAGGACGCTGCGCTTCAACCGTACGGTCGTGGAAGGCGCAGGGTGGATGGACGTCAACTCCGCGAGCGACTGCATTGCCTGGTAGGGCGAGCAACCCCAGCGCTCACGGACATTGTGCAGGGACGCCACGTGGTCCATCAGGGCATGCCGGTGTTCGGTCAGCGTCTGGTGAAGGTTCCCCAGCTGAGGCTCCAGGGCCTTCTCGCTGCGCATGATTGCCCGGACCAGTTGGCCCTTAAGCTGCTGCGGCGTTGTTCCGTTGCCTGGCCGGAAGAACATCGAATCGAGGCCCAACGATTCCAGGTGCGCGGACAAGCCGGCAAGGCTGGACTGCCTGTCCCCCACCACGAGGACGGACTTTCCTTCGCTGACCAGGGCGCCGATGGCGTTGATCGCGGTCTGCGTTTGCCCACTTCCGGGAGGGGTACTGACAACGAGGGAATCTCCAGCGCGGACGGCGTCCACAACGTACTGCTGGTCCGTGTCGGCGTCGAGCAGGAGGAGTTCATCGGCGGGATCCCGCTGGTCAAGATCGGCAAACCTGCCCGCTTTGATGGGTTCAGGCTCAATATCGCCACCGTTGGCGGCACTGGCCAAAGCCGCCACCGTGGGGTTGTTCATGTTGATCCACGGATCATCCAGGTTCCCCGAGAGATCAGCCAAAGTGGTGACGAGCAGATTAAACTCCACCTCGGCCCCGTGAATGGGCTGGACCAAGGTAGCCAAACGATCCAAAACCGGCTGGGGATCGAGTCTGGCCGTGTTGTAGGCCATGCGTGCCACGGCGTTGACATCAAAAACGATGCCATGAACTGTTTTCAAGTGCCGAACGAGGGCCGGGTTCATACGGGCCTGTTCGGTGAGCTGGAGCTCGAAGTCGTCCTCGCCGGGCCGGACGGTGAGGACAATGGACGTGAGCATGACCGGCGCGGAAACGCGCTGCGGCTTGCCACCTACCGCCGAGGTCCACACCACCGTGCCGGCGGACAAGTATCCGGCTTCGATACCGCGGTCGTTGCTGAGTTCGAAGATTTTGGACCGGATATTCCGGGCTGCCCGGGCGGCAACCAAATACTGTTGTCGGTCCCTGATCAGAGTGGACAAACGCGTCCTGCGACCCGCGAGCAGCTGGGCGAGGCCGGACGGGTGGGCATTGCTGAGATCGATGGCGCCTTCCGGGGTCTTAACGAAACGCAGCATCGTATCCGCCCCGGTAACGGGCTTAAGACCAGACAGCCATTTCCTGAGCTCCTCGGAGCCCTCTTCCTGGCCTAGACCTAATGACACAACTTCTGCCTTCTTTTCTGTACTAGCTTTAGACGCCCTGGACCATACCGGCATACTTTCGAGGGTAGCCGGAATACCCGGCCAGCCCACTTCGCAACGCTGTTCCGACGCGAAATTCGCCGCCAGTTAGCAACTGGCTGCCCGTCGACGGCTCACAATGCCCCTGGTTGAAGCACAGTGGCCGGCCCCCAACGGAGGCCGGCCACTCAGAATGCTATTCCCACTCGATGGTTCCCGGTGGCTTGCTGGTGACGTCCAGCACCACGCGGTTCACCCCTTCCACTTCATTGGTGATGCGGTTGGAGATCCGGGCCAGGAGGTCATACGGCAACCGGGACCAGTCAGCCGTCATGGCGTCCTCGGAGGACACCGGGCGGAGCACGATCGGGTGTCCGTAGGTGCGGCCGTCGCCCTGAACACCAACACTGCGTACGTCAGCGAGCAAGACAACGGGCATCTGCCAGACGTCGTTGTCCAAACCGGCGGCTGTCAGCTCTGCACGGGCAATGGCATCAGCCTTGCGCAGCAGGTCCAGGCGCTCTTTGTTCACTTCACCAACGATGCGGATACCCAGGCCGGGGCCGGGGAACGGTTGGCGGCCAACGATTTCCTGCGGCAGGCCAAGCTGGGCGCCTACGGCACGGACTTCGTCCTTGAACAGGGCGCGCAGAGGCTCGACAAGCTCAAACTGCAGGTCCTCGGGAAGTCCGCCCACATTGTGGTGGCTCTTGATGTTTGCAGCGCCTTCTCCACCGCCGGACTCGACGACGTCAGGGTACAGGGTGCCTTGGACCAGGAACTTGATCTTCTCGCCGTCGGCCGCGGCCTGGGCGATGATGGCCCGTTCCGCTTCCTCGAAGGCGCGAATGAACTCACGGCCGATGATCTTGCGCTTGGTTTCGGGATCGCTGACGCCGGCAAGCGCCGACAGGAAGCGTTCCTGCTCATTCGCAACATACAGGTTGACACCCGTAGCGGCCACGAAGTCCCGCTCCACCTGCTCGGCTTCGCCTTCGCGCAGGAGACCGTGATCCACGAAGACACAGGTCAGCTGATCGCCGACCGCGCGCTGGACAAGGGCTGCGGCAACGGCGGAGTCAACGCCACCGGAAAGACCACAAATGACCTTGGAGTCCCCGATCTGCTCGCGGATACGATCCACTTGCTCTTCGAGGATGTTGCCGGTTGTCCAGTTGGGGCTCAGGCCCGCTCCCTTGAACAGGAAGTTTTCCAGGACATGCTGGCCAAGCACAGAGTGCTTCACTTCGGGGTGCCACTGCACACCGTAAAGGCGCTTCTCGTCGTTGGCGAAGGCCGCTACCGGGGCCCCGGCCGTAGTAGCCAGCACTTCGAAGCCATCGGGCGCTTCGTGAACGGAGTCGCCGTGGCTCATCCAGGTGTTCTGGGACGCCGGGACGCCATCGAGGATGGACCGTGCGTCACCCACAAGGAGCGCTTCGGTTGCGCCGTATTCCCGCAAACCGGTCTGGGCCACTTTGCCACCCAAGGCATTTGCCATGGCCTGGAATCCGTAGCAGATGCCGAAAACGGGAACGCCGGCCTCGAAGAGGTCCGGGCCCACGAACGGCGCGCCCTCGGCGTAGACGCTGGAGGGTCCGCCGGAAAGAATGATGGCTGCCGGGTTCTTGGCCAGAAGCTGCTCGGTGGTGAAGGTATGCGGAACGATTTCCGAATACACATTCGCTTCCCGGACGCGGCGGGCAATCAGCTGCGCGTACTGGGCACCGTAGTCAACAACCAGCACCGGCTTCTGGGAAGTCTGGGGTGCGGTGGGAGTAGTCACCCACCAAGACTACTTTGCCGGACCACCCCGGTGCACGTTGGCAGCGGCGCAGGACGGCCAAATCCGGGCCGGTCGTTAGGCATCTCACACCAGCGATGCCCACCGGGGCTTAGTAACGCTTGGAGGCCTGCGGGTTGGCGGCCAGCTCGGCCTCCACCTCTGCGTGGAATTTCTTCTCGACGAAGAACGACAGCAACGGGATGACGCCGCCCAGTGCCAGCAGGATCATCTTGGAGAACGGCCACCGCATGAGGGACCACAGCCGGAAGTTGGAGACCAGGTAGACCACGTACATCCAGCCGTGGACAATCAGCACCGACGTGGAGATGTTGAACCCACCGATGACGCCCTTGGGCTCGGACTCGGCAAAGCCGAAACCGAACGGCTGCCCGGTGACCGCGTCAGTACCGCCCGCGAAGAGCGAGACACCGAAGGCGTAGCGGGCAATCAGCTCCGCACACAGCAACAGAAGCATCGCACCCGTGAGATAGGCCATCACCTTGTAGAACTTCAGCGCAGAACGGATCTGGGCTTCCGTTCCGCCGAACCGCCGTTTCTTGGGATTGTTTCCGGATTGCTCGGGCTGGATGGCCGGTTTGGGCTCAATCATTGCTGCACCTTTTGTTCTTGCTCTGGGCTTGTAGGTTCTGTGCTGGCTGTCGTAACTGTGCCGTTTTCGGCGTCGAACTCGTCGTCCTCATCCTCTTCCAGGTCCCGGCGGTAGTCGTCCTTGACCAGCCGCCACCAGATGAAGATCGAGAAGCCCGCGAAGACCACCCATTCCACCGCGTAGAAGAGGTTCAGCCAGTTGACCTGCTCAGCCGGCGGCTGCGCGGGGATATTCAGGGCCTTCATCGTGTCCGAGACCGGCACTGCTACCCCGTCGGCCATCTCTGACGTCGCGGCGATGAAGCCGGGATAGCTGGACACTTCCCAGTCGTTGATGAGTTCCGCGGTAGACACCGCAGACGCGCGTCCTGGGCCGGCGTCGACGTTTGGTACGGGGGCTTCAGACGGGATGAGGCGACCAGTAAGGGTGATAGTGCCCGACGGCGGCGGGCCGGCTTGGGAGGCGTCGGCCACCCAGCCACGGGCTACCGGGATCCAGGTCTGGGGCGAAGCGGCCACGCCGCTGAGCTTTGGGGCGTCTTTGACCGCGAAGGCCGAGACGATCCAGTAACCCTTTTGGTTGTTGTACAGGCGGCCCTCAACAAGAACCTGCTTGTCGGGGTCATAGCTTCCGGTCGCACTGACCATTTGGTCGGAAACGGATCCGTGGAAGAACTCGCCCGGCTTAAGGACGTCCACCAGGGGTTTTACTTCCTCGATGCTGGACGGCGCAGGCGGTTCGTGCTGCGTGGACCGGCTGAGCTGCCACTGACTGAGCAGCACAAACACCCCGGACAGGACAAGCGCAAAGACCAGTCCTGCGATCCAGCGGGGTTTCAACGCGGTTTTCAACACCCCTTAACCGTACTTCGTCCGGCTGTAGAACAACGAAACGGGTGTTCAGTGCGTGGGACTTCAGTGGTCGAAGAACACCAGGCTGGAGTTGATGAGTTCGGAGATGACTTCGGGATCGTGCGCCCGGCGCAGGGATTCCCTGAAGGATTCCTTCGATAGGGACCGGGCGAGGGTGGCCAGGACCTCTAGGTGGTCCGAGAAGGAGCTCGCCGGGGTTGCGATGAGGAGGATCAGCGTTGCGGGACCGTCGGTTGCGCCGAAATCCAAGGCGTGGCCAAATTTGGTCACGCCCACTGCGATGGAGATTCTGTCCACGTACTCGCTGCGGGCGTGCGGCAGCCCGATTCCCCCGGGAAGTCCCGTAGCCAGCTGGTGCTCACGGGAATGTACCTGCTCCAGGAAGCCCTCGAGGTTGGTGATGCGGCCAGCAGCGTGGAGCTTCGTGGCCAGTTGGGCCGCGGCATCGATCTTGTCCTGGGCGACAAGTTCGAGGATGACGGTATCCGGGGTTGTCAGTTCCGCGTCATACCGGTCAAGTGGTTCAGCCAAGTCGTGTTCCCTCCAGTGTGGCCTTCAGGCCGCATTTTCCTGAACTGGTCAGCGAAGGGGAACGATGTCATCCACTCCCATGCGTGCGGCATCGGCCGATTCGTCATCGGGTTGCTGTTGACTAAGTCGTTCAGCTTCCACCCGCGCCAGGTAGTGCTTGATTTCGCTTTCGCGCTGAGTCTCGCTCCAGCCAAGGATTTCTCCCATCAGCTTAGCTACTACGGGCGCGGCAGACACACCCCGGTCCCAGGCTTCGATGGAAATACGGGTGCGACGGGTCAAAACGTCGTCGACGTGACGGGCGCCTTCGTGGGTTGTCGCGTAAACAACCTCCGCAGCCAGGTAGTCGTCGGCACCGGGAAGTGGCTCTGCCAGCTCCGGTCGATTGGAAATGATGTCGAGGACTTCCGGGGTCATGGAGCCGAAACGGTTGAGCAGGTGCTCAACGCGGGCAACGTGGACGCCCGCCTGCTCAGCGGACCTGCCCCGCCGGTTCCATGCGGCCTTGAATCCTTCAGCGCCGAGCAGCGGAATGGTGTCCGTGCAACTGGATGGAACGCGTTCGTCCATTGCCCTGGTTGCCTCGTCCACTGCATCCTTGGCCATGATCCGGTAGGTGGTGTACTTTCCGCCGGCCACAACCACCAGCCCCGGCACAGGATGAGCCACAACGTGTTCGCGGGACAGCTTGGCCGTGGAATCGTTGTCGCCGGCCAGGAGCGGACGGAGCCCTGCGTAGACGCCCTCCACATCCTCCCGGGTCAATGGACGCTTCAGGACTTTGTTCACGTGGTCCAGCACGTAGTCGATGTCCTTGCTGGAGGCAGCCGGGTGCGCCTTATCGAGCTTCCAATCGGTGTCGGTGGTTCCGATGATCCAGTGCCGCCCCCAGGGAATGACAAAGAGCACCGACTTTTCCGTACGCAGAATCAACCCCACAGTGGATTGGAAACGGTCGCGCGGTACAACGAGGTGAATGCCCTTGGAGGCCCTGACCTTGAGTTGCCCCCGGTCCGTGACCATCGCCTGGGTTTCATCCGTCCACACGCCGGTGGCGTTGACTACCTGCTTGGCCCTGACTTCGAAGACACTGCCGTCCTCCTGGTTTTCCACTTTGGCGCCCACGACGCGTTCGCCTTCCCGCAGGAAGTCGACCACCCGTACCCGGTTGGCTGCATACGCGCCGTAATGGGCTGCAGTCCTCACCAGGTTGACCACCAGCCGGGCGTCATCGACTTGGGCGTCGTAGTAGCGGATGGAGCCAACGAAGGCGTCGTCCTTCAGGCTGGGAGCTGCACGCAGGGTGCCGCGCCGGAAGAGGTGCTTATGCATGGGCACGCCGCGACTGTGTCCGGATGTCAGGCCCAAGGTGTCGTAAAGCAGGATGCCTGCGCCGACGTAGGGGCGCTCCCAGAAACGGCGGGTCAGTGGATACAGGAAAGGCACAGGGCGGACCAGGTGGGGTGCGATCTGCTGGATCAGTAGCCCGCGTTCCTGGAGTGCCTCCTGGACCAGTCCGAAATCGAGCATCTCCAAATACCGGAGGCCGCCGTGAATGAGCTTGGACGAGCGGGACGAGGTTCCTGAGGCCCAGTCCCTGGCTTCGACGATGCCGACTGTCAGCCCACGGGTCACGGCATCCAGCGCGGCGCCGGCTCCAACAACACCGCCGCCCACAATCAGGATGTCGAGCTCCTTGCCGGCTTCCGCGGTGGCTTTCAGGACTTTGATCGACGCGGCGCGGGATTCCGGGCTTAATGCTCCCTGGAAATTCCCCTGCGGACCGCCTGCGATATCGCTCATCGGACCCCTCCTCAAACGCAACAGCTGGTAGTTCCCTACCCTACTTGTTGCTCGCCGCCTTGGGCAGGGCCGCGATCGGGGTGGGCCCGATCAGTTAGTTGCCCGAGTACGGTGACACGACGACGTCAACGCGCTGGAATTCCTTGAGGTCCGAGTATCCAGTGGTGGCCATGGAGCGCCGGAGCGCACCAATGAGGTTTGACGTGCCATCCGTGTGGTGACCCGGTCCGAAAAGAACCTCTTCCAAGGGACCGACCGTACCGACATTGACGCGGTCACCACGGGGCGTTTCGAGGTGGTGCGCCTCCGGGCCCCAGTGCCAGCCACGGCCGGGGGCTTCCTCGGCACGGGCCAAAGCGCTCCCGAGCATGACAGCGTCGGCGCCCATGGCGATGGCCTTGACGATATCGCCCGAGCTGCCCATGCCGCCGTCGGCGATGACGTGGACGTAACGGCCGCCGGACTCATCCATGTAATCGCGGCGCGCGGCAGCGACGTCGGAGATGGCAGAAGCCATGGGCGAGTGAATGCCAAGCGCGCGTCGTGTGGTGGTGGTTGCACCGCCGCCGAAGCCAACCAGCACACCGGCAGCTCCTGTGCGCATGAGGTGCAGTGCGGGCGTGTAGCCGGCGGCTCCGCCGACGATCACGGGAACGTCGAGCTCGTAGATGAACTGTTTGAGGTTCAAAGGCTCGTGGTTCTTGGAGACGTGTTCCGCTGAGACCGTGGTACCGCGGATGACGAAGATGTCGACGCCGGCCGCCACCACCGTCTTGTAGTGTTCCTGGGTGCGCTGCGGGGTCAGGGAGCCTGCAACAGTGACGCCTGCGGCGCGGATCTCGGCAAGGCGGGAGCTGATGAGCTCAGGCTGGATGGGTGCCATG
>Ga0256897_1000239_pt1 | contig 12913 bp, 10 predicted proteins | sample MC6MC0670MT_FD_186336 | JGI IMG/M metagenome (GOLD analysis project Ga0256897, IMG submission 186336) | Metatranscriptome of enriched soil aggregate microbial communities from Iowa State University, Ames, United States - MC6-MC0670-MT... | ecosystem: Environmental > Terrestrial > Soil >... | reverse complement strand
GGCTTGAGCGAAGGCGAAGTGCTGGACCTGCTGCACTCGGACGCGATCTTCGCCTGGGCAAATCGTTTGATGCTGAACCTGGGCGAACCGGTTTTTGCCACCGTAGGCTAAGACCCGCCTTTCCGCCGCCCTGCGGCCACGTCAGCGTTTTCGTTAAACTGACGCTTTCCGCGCCACTACGCGCCCCGCCTCGTGCGGGGCGCTTTGCCTTCCCCCATGTCAGAAAAAACCCACGACATCCGCCCCGGCCAGTCGATCGAACTGCTAAAAGCCCTGCACATCCTGACCCGCGACGGCAAGATGAACCAGGATAGCCGCCGTAAGCTGAAACAGGTCTATCACCTGTTTCAGTTCATCGAGCCGTTGCTGAAAGACGTCCAACAAGAACGCGGCGCGGTGACGCTTGCGGATCATGGGGCTGGGAAGTCGTACCTGGGGTTCATTCTGTATGACTTGTTCTTCAAGGAACAGAAGGATGCCGTCGGGAATGGGTCCCATATTTATGGGATTGAGACTCGTGAGGAACTGGTGAAGTCGTCAGAGGATCTGGCGAAGCGGTTGGGCTTTGGCGGGATGTCGTTCTTGAATCTGTCTGTGGCGGAATCGATTACTTCGAGTCGGTTGCCGGGGACGATTGATGTGGTGACTGCGTTGCACGCTTGTAATACCGCGACCGATGACGCGATTCACTTTGCGTTGGAGAAGAAGGCGAAGTACATCGTGGTTGTGCCTTGCTGCCAGGCTGAGGTTGCTTCGGTGCTAAGGAAGAATAAGGGCAAGGCGCTGGCTGATCCGCTGGCAGAGATTTGGCGGCATCCGCTGCATACGCGGGAGTTTGGTAGCCAGATTACGAATGTGCTGCGGTGTTTGCAGCTGGAAGCACATGGGTATCAGGTTAGCGTGACGGAGCTGGTCGGGTGGGAGCATTCGATGAAGAATGAGCTGATCGTGGCGCAGTATAAGGATTTGCCGACCCGGAAGCCTGCGGAGAGGTTGACGGAGATGTTGGAGAGGATTGGGTTGCAGGAGTTGAAGGATCGGTTTTTTGTGCCGGTGGCTGCATAAAGATGACGAAGGGCTCTGCGGAGCCCTTTGTGCTTTTTGATCGTTGTTTGGGGCGAGACAAAAACGTCACGCGCATCGTTGCGACTTCCATAGCGTTCCGCCGTATACTCGCCCTGCGGTCACACCAATGACCGTCCGGTTTGACAGCTGGAAATGACAAAAGGCGGACTGCCGCTGCAATAGCGGCATTTTTACGTCCGTAGGCCGACGCACGTCCCTGCTATGGGCGGGCCTTGGCTGGGGCACGCTCGCGTGCGCCGGTTTCTTTTGTCACCGGTCTGTCAACCCGGCCTTGCGCCCGCCCACCCCGATTGACAGCGGGGAGCGGGTCTAACGACGAAAGAGGCTGCGATGAATGATCACCCCTTTACTTATGACCGCTGGGCTACGCCGGATGATCCGGAATTTGCTGTTGTGCGGGTGGATGATTTGAGGAAGATGGAGCGGGCTTGCCAGGGGATCTCGGCTATTGCTCGAATCGTGGGGAATAGTTTGAATGAACCTGCGGCTACTGGTGCGCGACCGCTGGATGCTTGGATAGTGTCGAACTTGATGGGCAGCGTCGAAAGTCTTTGCGATCACCTAGCCACGATCGTAGACGTAGCGATTGATGAACCTTTGCCCCACGCCAAGCAGTCGACGGATAAGACCGCGCCGGTCCACTAGGAATGCCGTCTGGTCGAGCCGACATAAGTACTGTCGGCTCGTGTTGTCCTTGTAGGTCTGAAGCAAGTCTCGATTGATGTGGACTATCTACCAAAACCGCCATGCCTGCGACTGCATTGGCACGCAGCCGCAAGTCGTCGCAGAGCAGATAGCGTTCCGTCTTCCTTGCCGTCAACCAGATTATGAGGAGGCGCTGGATATTGAGCCCTCCGGCTGCGGATCTAGCGCGTCGGCATTTGCGATTGTCGGCAACCGGACGGATGCGGACCTAATTGCTTCTGGAGTTGCACTCACGGCAACGCTAGGTGCGAGCGACCCCACGACCGGAATCGGCGACGTAGCAATATTAGCCACTACGGCCACACACTCGGCAGGAACGGATGGCGGCGGCGGGAGAGGGGCGAGCGACGCCTTGTACTTGGCGATCAGGTCATTGATGATCTCCAAGCATAGGCATTCGTCATGGCCTGAGCCCATGTGTGCGCCGCGTTGAGCCATGCCGGCGATGCGGAGACGATCATCGGTGAATGGCCCGCCACTGTTACCTGGGCGGATGCTTCCAGCACCAGTGATCGTGAAACTGTTCATCCCCTTGTTTGGCTCAGTCCGATTGAGAACCTTCTGATCGTTGAAATCTGGAAGATTCCACCTTTTCCAATCAGGGAATCCAATCAGCGTGCCGTCCGCCCGGCGCTCTATGGGGTTGTCCATGGGAGCAAAATACCGGTGTGGCGGTACGGGATTTTCGAATGCTAGGATCGCGAAATCCATCTGCGCGTTACGGTAAACAATTTTTGCGGGCCAACCTTGCTTGGTGTCCGGCCGAATCAGGCTTAATGTTTGATTGAATATTTCCGGCGCTTCATAGTCGGTGTGAAATGAATGCCCATTCACGTCCGCAACCCCCTCGAACACGTGGTTGCATGTCACGACCAAATTCAATTCGCTATGGACGAAAGCAGTGCCCTGCCCCATTGGAATATCGTCCACCACTCCACGGGTACTTTGGTACTCGCCACACCATTCGACGACGAAACACGCTTCCAAAGCCGTAGCGTGATCCCGCACAACCGGCTCAACGGGAAGTTCAGACGCGACAAACGACGCGGCCGCTTGTTCTTTGTGAATTTGCGCGTTGTAGCGTTCGGCCAGCCGCGTATAGATCAGATCGTCCTTTCCGCGGATCATCCGCAGGTAAAGCAACTTCCCCCACAGCACGTTCTTCAATTTCGCAATATGGCCTGATCGATATTGCCGCCTCCACGGCTGCTGTTCGTACGAAAGGCTTGCAGAAGCGGCAATTCGGTACTGCCAACCTTTCTCGGCCGCAGCGTAGCCATTACGCTCCCACGCGTTTAGCGCACCGCGGATACGATCAATAAACTTCCGGCGCACATTAGGAAACTGGTTGACTGTCAGCCCGGTAACCTCCATCCGTCGATGTCTATCACTCAGTCGCGTCTTCGCCTCATTGATGTCGAAATGATGCTTGGTCGTGATCAGTTCCCGGAGTTCGGCACCCAAGGCAAGATGCCCCTCATCGTCCGCCATACAGATTGCGGGAGGAAGGCTTCGGCGAGTGCGTACGATGAACGAGAACGTGATGTCGTCGGCGTAACGGGTGTACGTTGCGCGGTTGCGGCGGGCCAGGTCAGTCAAGTCTCTGTCCGTCGTCCGGCAAACGAGGTTCGACAGGAGGGGCGAAGTTGGCGCACCCTGAGGTAGCTTGCCGTCCAATGTGCACATGTGCGCAATGACGGTCGCAACCTGATGCGAAAAGTTGAATGGTCGGCTTGTCAGCACGCCTCGAACGCGGAAAAAAGTGATCGATGGAAAGAAGTCTTTGAGGTCCAGATTAAGAATGAAATGGCTCTTTCGGGATGCGTGCGCCTTGGCATTTGACAGAATGCTCCTTTGACGCACGAACCCGTGCACGGCCGGTTTCAGTTGAGTCATCCGCTCCATCAGAAAGGCGAGGACCTTGTACTGAAGGAATTTCAGCCGCATTCGGGGTTCGGCAATCTCTCGCGGCGAACCATCCCGCTTCGTAATGGAGAATCGCTTATAGGCCGGCGAGGGGTAAATAATCGACGCCAACGTCGCGTATTCAATACTCAAAACAGAACGGGAAAACAACGCGACGTCGGTGCGCGTTAGCATTTCCGCTACTTCTTCCCAGGCTTGAATACCCACCTCCAGTCGGCCAAGACGTCGCCCCCTCCGTCTTTCTCCTGTACTGCGACGGCCAAGCGACAATCGGCACGACGCGTAACTACTGGGGATACCTCGTCGAAAGCCTGCGTTAAACGCGGGCCTGGTTAAGCTCCGAGAGGGGGCGACAGTCGATTGTCGCCAACCTTATTACAAACCTGCAATGCATCCCATCCATATTTTTGATTCGCACTACGTACCACTGCTTCGCATGGGGCGAGGGCATCAGCATCGGGGCGGGGCTTCAGAGGCTGCACGACTGCGCCAGCGCAATCCCACCGTAAGGTTCGCGCCAAAAAACTAAGCGTTTGATTGGAAGCAAGTTGTCCACCCATGATGCGGAATCGCTATCTCGGCGACACCATGCGGCTTGCAATGGCGCGTTGAGCGAGCACAATTCGGCGACATCGGGGTGACTTCGAATCATCCTCCTCGGAGGCTGGGATCCGACAAACTGAGCATTCCAACTACCGATCAAACGATCCCGCTGGGGATGCATCGCCACTGATAGGGCGCCATCACCGACGCAGAGGAGCAACAGTCCTCTAGAGTGATTCAATGTGAGGAGACGTGACGTTATGTTTCGGCTAATCTTGTGCTTAGTCTTCGGTCGCGGGGGTGGGGAGCCGACATCGCTACCTGGGAAGGAGGCCAGACCATTCATCCCGCCGCCAACAGCCAGTATCAACACCCGTGCGCAGCACTTCGCTATAGCGATCGTTAAGAAAATCCGAACCGTAAATAGCAGATTTCATTCACGCCAATCAAATAAATTTCAATGAATTCAGATACCATAAATCGGAAAATTGACGGCTGGCTCCTTGACGAATTCGTCTTGCCTGGCGCGCGTTTACATCAAGGGGACCTTATTAAATTTGAAGGCGAAACGACACCGCTAAGGAAAGCAGGTATCGTCGTGACTGCAGATTGTGACCTTGAAAACAAGAAGCATGCAAAATTGGTGACATTAGTCCCGGTGGTAACCGTCCGAGACCTTTTGGAAAATTATCTGCTTCCTGAAGACTGCGAAAAAAAGCGAAGCGAAATCGAGACATATGCATTTAGAAACTTCGGCATTGCCCGTTTTCAAGAACCTGAGATCATGAAGGCCCTTTTAGCCGAAAAAATTGCTACGTCATCTGCGTTGGGTAACGAAGCAGCGATGATCGCAGCCAAGGTCGTCACCGAGCAAATTACCTCCCTATCCGTCAGTGAATATAAATCTCTCATGGAGGCAATGAATAAAACGCCAAAAAAGGCCGAAGATTTGACGAGGCAGATAGGGGACAGGGGCGATCTTATGATCCTACCCGACCCTTCAAAACTCGGTATCTCTGGAAATATTGCTTGGGTAAGGCACATTTGGCAAAGTTCGCTCAGCTCAATTGCGTTGCGAACCTCAGAAATATCATCGAAGCCAGGAGAGAGAATAGCCAGACTAGACTCCCCATATCGATATCGCTTAACACAACTCATGGCACAGGTATTTTCTGACATCGGGCTTCCCAACGTCAAACATGCCATTAAAGAAGGAATCGAGGAGGCTTACAACTATGTGTAAATATATTCTTATAACCGAAGCAGCTCTCGATTTTTGCTTGATCAATAGCACATTTAGCGAACATCTCATGCCTAGAACAGGCGACGAGATCCGCGAACACACGTTAGCAGCGGATATCGTGGGGTACTTTTGCGCCAACGAACCTCATCGCCCGTACTTTTCCTTGATAAACATTGGATGCCTCTACGATCTTAAATCTCTAAATATCCAACCTGACGATGCTTACAGGCGAATAGCGCGAGTAGTTAAGGGGCTGAAATCGCCACCGATTCACCTGCCCCGACAATGGTCCGAGTACCATCATCGAAACCTTCTTGCATTTTTTGCGCTTGCCAAAGGAACATCTACGAAAAGATGGATTGTCGATTTAGATGGCTCCCTTAACGGAGCTCGATTTGACACGCTAGCTTCGACGAGTGCAGAAGTAGATCTCGCAAGACATATACCGGCCCCCTGGCCAGCCTCTATCGAAGAAGCACTTGAAGAGCTCGCGTCGCAGAAATTTGAATTTCAACACGCAGCCGGTACGGCCGCATTCGCGGCTGAAGTCGACATGAAAGCGATCGGCAGCTCGTCGGTCGCGAGCAATCGAAGTTATGAAGAATGGGATAGGCATTTATCCTCATCTCAGAAGGATATATTGTCGTATCCCATTGACTCGTCTATTCGGATAGTAGGCCCAGCCGGTTCAGGAAAAACTCTCGCGCTGTGCATGAGAGCACTCCACATTTCAAGAGATGCGGCCGTCAGCGCGAAAGGCAAAAAAATACTAATCGCGACGCACAGTTGGGCCATGGCCGAGAGAATTGATGGGGTACTCAGCATCTTGAATGGAGGAAGTTCTCCTTCGGGGATTACCACATTCCCCTTGCTGTCTTTGCTCGAACTTCACGCGGGTCACATTGGGCAGCAGCGAACAGACGTCATCGGCGATGACTCCACTGACGGGCGCTCAAAATCACTTGAAATTATCCGCCATATCCTCACGTCGTTTGAGAAAGCGGAACGTAATGGAATTTCTCCGTGGATTGCCAATGCGTTATCGGCAGCAGAAGGCAACAGGTCCCGCCTCGAACTCGTCATTAATCTCTACGACGAAATTGCAGGAATCCTAACAGCTTCCGGAGTGTCTCCGGACGATCCGGATTCCATTAGACAGTATATAAACGGCCATCGCGAAGAATGGATGCCCCCATTCTATAATGTAGTAGACCGCGGCTTCGTTATCGCCATATACAAAGAGTTCATTCAAGAGCTTATTGATCGATCTTCTATCACTACGGATCAATTCGTATTGGACTCTATTCGGGTCCTCGAGACCTTCACCTGGCGTATGAGAAAGGAAACTGACGGCTATGACTATATTATGATCGACGAACTTCAACTATTTGACCCACAGGAGCGATCTGCTTTAGAGCTCCTGGGAAGATCGAAAAAAGGCGTTCCATTCATTACGGCGGAAGACCCATCGCAAGGGGTATTCGCCGCATTGAACGCTCGCCCTGGCATCGCCCAAAACGAGCTTATTTACCTCGATACCGTACACCGATTCAACAAAGAAATATTTGACCTTATTAGTTTTATTTATCAGAAGTTCCCCTTGAATACACTTCCTTTGCGAATTGACGACTCCAGAGAGTCTCAAAAGCAACGCCCCTATCTCTATATCGCGGACAACGACCCCGATGCCATTTCGTTAGTCGGAAAAATCGCTGATCAAATAAACAATTCAGCATCCCCATCCGATCGAATTTGTATTGCGACTCTTGGAGACGTTGACAGTGAAGTGACCGCAGCGCTCGAGGGGCGAAAACTCTCGGTAACGAGACTCGCCAGCTTCGATGACGTTGAACAGCTTGCGTACAGCAAGCGGTCGATAATTGTCGCACCATGGCAGTTTGTAGGAGGCACTCAATTCAGTCATGTCGTTGTGGTAGCCGCTGCCGTCATCCCTCCGCAATCACAATTTACCAAACTTAGGGAATTAATCTCAGTCTATCTATCTTGCAGCAGAGCGGCCGAGTCGCTTACGGTGATCTGCTCGAATTACACACCGAGCGTAATCAACGAGGCCGTCGATCAGGGTTTGATAATTCGTGCAAACTTCTGACGTCAATCTCTCAGCCGCGCCGGAGGCCTAGCGGCGCTCCGTTCGCTGCGGCCAAGTTCAGCCATACATTGATAAACCTTTACCCCACCACTCCCCATAAAATTAATTGTCGCGCGCCGGAATTATATTTTCCTTGATCCATTTAACCGTCGGATAACCGAAAAATATGAAAATTGACAGGAAAAACTTCGCGCGCATCGGAACTACTGCCGGATTTTTCGAAAATGCAGCGGAACGCAGTTATGACAAATTCGTAGAGTTAAGTCGAGCCATTGAAAATAGGGACGAGCCGGAGCACGATCCTGAGTTTGACGAAGTTTGCACACAGAGAGATATTGCAGGGGTAGAAACGATAGTATTCGCCGCTATGTGCTTCGAATCGGCGATCTATGACTACGCGGCTGACCATCTGGGTGATACGTATGTGAAGGAACACCTTGACAAACTTGATGTTTTATCGAAATGGGTCCTCATCATGCGGCTCGTAGCGGGATATGAGTTTCAGAAAAGCCAGGCACCGTACGCCGCACTCAAGGGATTAGTATCGGCACGAAATAAACTCGTGCACAGCAAGTCCGAGCCATTCGACTTCGAAAATTTGGAGAAACAGGTCGATGGATTGATAATGGCACAAGAACGGCGCCATCAGGCAATTCATAATGCGTACCGCGCAATTGTGTTGGTCTCTGCTGACATTGAGGCTAAGCTTGGCCCTCTCAATAATCCCCTCTCGTCATTTGACCCATCAGTTGCACTCATGCGAGAAATTCCACCGAATTTAGCGCGTACCGTTGCAGAATGTCGCGCCACGATCTACCGTAGTATTGAATAGAAAGCGATTTACTGTCGGTTCATAAGTTGTTTTCTAGCCAGATCCTTATTATTTTGGGAGAGATTGTCAGATTTTACCCAGCTCTTAGGGCGAAGGAGCATCCGGGCCCGCACTAAAAATCTCACCGGGACAAGAGAATGATCGAATCAATTGCCATCGAGAACGTTAGGGGCATTAAAAATCATACGTTTTCACTCAACATTATTCCTAATAAGCCGTCTCTCCTAGTCGCCCCAAACGGGTTCGGAAAAAGCTCGCTCGCGGCTGCCTTTGCAGCACTCAGGACAAAAAAAATAGAGCTACCGAAGGAGCAGTGCCATCTAGGCGACGAGTCACTCGCTCCCAAATTGACCCTCATAGCGCAGCAAAGTGGTCGAACCGCCTCTCTTATCGCAGACGGAAAAAGCAACGCTATTTCGGGTGCCTATGATGTCCATGTGGTTACCAGCCGCCTGCGGGCTAAGGCGACGAAGCGCAACATGGGGGCGTTCACGACAGCAACGGCATCATTAGAGATTAGTGAGCTGGTGTTAATTGCAACCGTCCCCGCCAAGTCGTTGCACGCTTATGACCTCAAGGCGATGCGCGGTCGCTTCGGATTATCCGGCAAGATCCTCCGGAACCTTGCGAGCGAACTGGGGACGCCAGCGCTCGCTGACAGTTTGATTGATCTATTTGGCCTAATGGACAAAATGGAGGGCGTCCGCGCACAAAAGGAAGTCGATGAGATAACCACTGCGCTTCGGGCACAGCCGGGCACGATTGAAGAGATACGCGCATGGGCTGACGAAGCCCTCTCCCCGCGCCTTGAAGAGATCGGTGCCATCAAGGCGCTAGCCGATCTGCTGGCATCGACTCAGCAGAGCCGGATCGAGGCATTGCTCTCGGGCTTGCAGGTTGCGCTGACGTACCTAGACGATAAAAAGGCGTTCAAGGATGCCTGCAAATATCTGTCGTACGTCAACGAAAAGGAGAGTTTTAAGGACATCATCAAGGCATTCGGTGCGACCTGGAAGAAGGTCCAACCTGTTGAGCGCAAGGGGAAACTAATCGTGGAATTTCCCCCAGCCATGCACATCTCGAACGGCCAACGTGATTCGCTTTGCTTTGCGGCAGAGCTACGAAAGATTGAACGGGCCATTTCTTCCCGCGACGTCATTCTGGTCATTGACGAAGTGTTTGATTACCTTGACGATGCCAATTTGGTGGCCGTTCAATACTACATAACAAGGCTCATAAAAAAAGTACGCGAAAACGATAGAAATGTGTACCCGCTCATTCTAACGCACCTAAACCCTTTCTATTTCAAGAACTTCGCGTTCGCCAAACAGAAAATTTACTTCCTAAAGAGCTCAAAGCCGAAAATCAATAAAGACTTCCGTGCACTAATTGCCAAGAGAAAAGAAGCTACGATCCAAAATAATGTCGACCGTCATTACCTTCACTACGATCCCTCACCAATTGAAATCAAAGCGCAGTTCCACGCTCTAGGATTAAGAGAGGCTTGGGGAGATTCAAACGCATTCCATAAGCACACAGAAACTGAATGGACTAAATACCTTGACGAGTCGGATGACTACGACCCCTTTGCAGTCTGTTGCTTTATCCGCGTCCGTATCGAGAAGGGCGTCTACGATGCCATCATTGATGAAGGCCTAAAATCTCGGTTTGTCGATACGAATATGACAAAGAACAAACTCGATTTTGCGGTCTCACATGGTGTGGATGTGGACGACACCCTCTACCTGCTTGGCGTTATTTACAACGAAGGCATGCACATTAACGACAACGTGGACGATAGCAGCCCCATTGTTTCGAAGCTCGAAAATCGGACAATCCGACACATGCTGGTCGAAAGCGTCACTGACGAATGAGCTGGACCTAGCATAGTGTTTTCATCTGCGTAGATACCTAAACACCCAATTACGAACTGCCGCGCAGATATGCCTCTAGCGTCCGCCGCAAGTGCCTTGCGGTAAATAGATTCTTTGACCAAAAGCAGACTTCTAGAAACCAATTCCGCTTGGATAACCAGATTAAAAATGAGTACCAGGCGTGAGCACGCGTTAGGCCCCGCATTTGGCGGTCGAGTGCCAAGCATCGATATTTAACGCGGATTTCATGCTTCTCCGACTCCAAGAAGTCGAGGTTCCACCATTGGCCCCACCGAAACACGTCGCTCTTACAAAGGCCCATTACAGCCTCGAGGTTATCCAGGGGGTAGCCGAAATCAGTCACCGAGCCTGTTAGCGGCATTGATATATCGTCTTGAGCCACCAATTCCTTGAGTTCTATCCACACACTCTCGTAGGGAACGTGGACCATGCCCCCTCGCACATCAACTTGACGTAACGGTATGCTCGGAATGGCGGCGACAATCGGTGTTTCACCAACGTCATAAAAAAACACCGTCGACTGATAATGGAGCTTTTCAAGCTTGGCAGTTATGCAAAGCGTCACGCGCTTAAACGACCTCCCTTCATTCGCTTTGATCCATACAGTGCAATGTTGTTGTTCCATGCCGAGAAAAATCTTACGCCAATTCACGCTGTACGCAAGGCAGCCGCCAAGTTGACGTCGACAAAGCGCTTTCATATCTCGATGGGAACGATAAAGTGTCGACGCTTCGTACGCTGAACGAAAGACCACCTGCGTGACGAACTCAAGCGGTTTTTTTAGCAAGCTCCAAATAGCGGAGAGAATGCTCTTTATCAGGATGGATGCTACGCTAATCGATGGTTCCATTTGTCGTGCGCAGGAAGTTAGCTGGTGCCTCGTACAACGCTCTGCGCACCAAAATCTTCGGCGCATGAGCTAACGCTCGAAGGTTGCAGCGTCAGACTGAAATTGTATTGCCATCATACATTGCAGCCTGACCCGAGACATTCAACTAACCGGTGGCTCACCCCAAACCCTCTGATTGAGCCTAAGGGCGATTTGCCATTTCGAGAAATTAATAAAATAAGACTTCAGCATGTCAACTCACCAAACTCGGCTTCAGAGAAGGGTGAGATATGCCTAAAGAAAAGAGCGCGGTTTTTCTGGGTGAAGCTGTTTACAGGTTTAGAAAGAAATTCAGCAATTGCAACCGCAGGGGAAAGATCACCGGTCATAGGAACAGGAAATTCCGACCAATAGATATGCGCTTTTTCTTCCGCTGCATCCATAATCAGTTTAATTTCTGAATACCGATGAGACGCGTATGCCGTCAGACATATTTCATCCATCAGAACATAGAAATCACTTTCGATGGGTGAAATTCGATAGCGTGCCAGTACCCTCATATACGGCGAAGCCACGTCCGCCTCTACAGGTTGAGTTGCAAAGAATCTAATTTCGGCGCAAAGCGGATCTTCGATCAACCGCAAAATCGCGCTAACCGTATCCGAGGTGTTGTGAGTGCCGTAGCGGATTACATGCATATTTTCATTCCAAGATTAGGAACGATTAATCTTCCATAGTTTTTTTACTTAAGGCAAGCCGTCACAACACCGAACTAAGAATATCTACGGATCCCGCCGCCGAACACACTGAGATATCGGCGAGGACTAGATTCCCGCCGGCTGCCTACAAGCGGACGCGCAATATCTCCCCCTAACCCTTCATCGCAGCGACCACAAATTTGCAGAAGCCAACTCGTATATCAGGCCCTCAATATTCGACGGATTTTTCCCTACCCCCCTCCACCCGCCCCCACCTCCCCGCAATCCCCCCCGCCGCCGCCTTCATCCTCTCCACCACCATCCCAAATCTCTCCACCCCCAACCTCTCCGCCATCGCCGTCACCGTAATCGCCCCCAGCGCCTCCCCGCGCGCACTCAACACCGGCACCGCCACCGCACTCGTCCCCGGCATTAACCCCATCGCCGCATGCGCAATCCCCTCCTTTCTCGCCACCTCAACCCGCGCAATCACATCCTCCACCCGCTCCCCCATCACCTCCAACCTCGCCGCATTGCCCCTTACCAACTCCACGCTCTCCTCCCTCTCCAAACTCGCCAACAACGCCACCCCCGACACCCCCACGCCCAACGGCCGTCTAACCCCCACTTCAATCGACAGCACCTGTATCGGATGCCTTCCCGTCCGCCGCCCAATACAAATCGAATCGTGCCCATGTCGAATACTCAAAAACACCGTATCCCCCACCTGATCGGCCAGCTCGCTCATATACGGGTCCGCCAGCGTCAGCAGCGGAAAGCGCCGCGTCCTGGCCAGTCCCAGCAAGCTGATCTCTTGCCCAATCAAATACCGTCGCGTTTCTGAATCCTGTTCAACCGCGCCCTCTTGCACCAGCGTCTTCAGCAAGCGATGCACAGTCGGCCGATTCAAACCGGACATGCGTTCCAGATCCACCAGCCGCACGCCCCGCTCTTGGCCGCAGGCAATCAGCCGCAGCAGCGCCAAGGCCCTACGCACGGTCTGCGCGCCGGATGCACTTTTATCTTCTGAATCGCTCACGCGGCCT
>Ga0256897_1000235_pt1 | contig 12971 bp, 4 predicted proteins | sample MC6MC0670MT_FD_186336 | JGI IMG/M metagenome (GOLD analysis project Ga0256897, IMG submission 186336) | Metatranscriptome of enriched soil aggregate microbial communities from Iowa State University, Ames, United States - MC6-MC0670-MT... | ecosystem: Environmental > Terrestrial > Soil >... | reverse complement strand
GAAGGTAAATCGAAGACAAGAATATCATTATAAACCTCATCAGCTTGGGAGCGATCAATGGCTAAAATAGTAAGGTTGGAATATTTGAAAATATTTGGATGGGTAAATTGAATAGTTGATGATGATTGTTCAGTTAATGGGATGGCCAAGACCATCGAGGCGCGGTGAGCAAAAAGATTAGGGGGAAAGTAATTCAAATCGTGTTCAGTATGTTCAGATGGAGTACTATTGTTGTTATTAGCAGCATGGGATGATTGCGGACGAGAAGAGGGAGAAGGTCGTTTGTTAGGGGTGGATTGGTCAGGACTATTGGATGGTTCCGGACAAGTTGCAGAGTTTTGGGCAACTGATGCAAAGGAACCGAAATCTTGTTGTTTTGGGGATAGGAATAGTGAGGGGGTGGGTAACAAATTTCCAATCTCTTGTTGACCATTTGCAATGTTGATCATGTTAATACGAGTTTTATCCATAAAATATGCGCGCTCTTGAGAACGAACTCCAGAATCGACAAATTGTGCTGAAGAGACTTGCTGATAGATTGCATCAATTGAACCATTGCGAGTCCAAAATGAACTGGCGTTGGAACAAGTTTGGGACGGAAGGTATCGAGCCTTGGCCTTGATACTGGGGAACAATGGTGAAATGATGTTTGCACTTGAGCGAAGAGTAGGGGCTTGTTGATTACCATAGATATCTCCACAATTGTGGCCTCGGTTAGAAAAGACTGATATGAACTGTTTGAAGGATTGGGCGGAATTAGAGAGGAATAAATAAACTTGGCTATGTTTGGTAGAATTACTAATCGTGATTGAGACCGAATTGGATTCAATATTGGGCGTGACCTGAGAAATGGCAATGCGGTTTGGACGTAAGTGGTTCGTTTTCATTACACCAAGGAGGGTAATGAGGTATTCTTGTCGATAAATACTTACCAACACATCATTAATTTGAGATTCAGAAAAAATAACCCCCATTCGGAATTGAGAAGATTTACCAATAGGTGTTCCAGGGTACGTAGAAATGGTACATGAAAACAGTTGGTTTTCATCAAGATAAGACAAACGGTATTGTGCGCATTCTGATAGATTTGACTTTTTGATAATAATGCTATTTGTCCCGGCATTATATGATAGTAATTTGTTACAAATCGCTTTTGGGCTGCCATTTGATAATTCAAGTAATTGTAAGCGAGAGTTATTTAACATTGAATCAAAAATGGCTTGAACGTTCAAAGATTCACCCCGTTGGGAAGAAAATATTGACTGAACTGATGACGAAGTTTTGGATGTCGAAAAAGCGGCGAGTTGTTTGTCACTGGATTGGGAATATAAGAAACGCAATAAAGGATTAAATACGATATCACTCGGGAATGGAATTGCTAAATAATCATCATTATTCCCGCCTTCATGTGATCCCAAGAAAACACAGTATTCCCCGTCCCAAGAGATTTGATGTTCTTTGGTTAGGAAATAAGTGACAGTGGATTTTGGATCAAAGAGAGAATTTTGGTCCAAAACATTGGTGACAATGGAATTATCACCATTATAGCGTGAAGTATTGATTTTTATGGCAAGACGTGCAACTCCAATACAAGGGCCAATAACAGCACGACCTTCAGCATTCGTATTGAAGGTGTGAACCAAAGGCTCAGCAAAATAAAAACAATGAGCCATAATATCTAATGGAACAAATGGAATCGGGCTGCCAGCAACATCACAGGTATAAATGACAAAATTGTGGTCTTCCTTGCGGAGGAAAATTAATCCAGATGACCCCGAAGAACTAATATTACTGACTGTTTGAGAATGAGTTGCAGTTAATGAAATTTCCTTTTGAGCTTGATCTTTTGGGGAAATGACAATGTCAAGAGTCGCAATTATTTTGGCACAAGCGGTGGGGATATTTAAAGGGTGAACAGCCTCATATGTGGTTAATCCATTTGGGCCAGAGGTTGAGAATAACGAAAAGTTATCGATTGTGTCGGAGTGAGTTGTTCCGTCATGGCAATTCACAGTGAGTGAAAGCGTTGATTTGCCTAATATAAAGTTTTCTGGAGAGAGTGGTACTCCATTAAAGGTCAATTGTGGGCGGAAAACAATTGTTGCACCAGAATCACCGGCACCAAAAAATCGATAATTGGTATTATCAGAGTTTGTAATATCAATACCATCGACGTTGACATTCACTTTGGTATTATTACGATGATTACCGTCATGTTTGTAACCATTATCAAGATTAGTGTTGAGAGTAGCCAACGTTTCAGGAGATATGAAAAATGAACACGCTAAATTATACAAATCGTCATTATCACCAGTTTGGAGACCATTTTGAAGTGCAAAAAACTTATTTGAATGATTAACATTCCCATTTGAGAAATTTGACGATGTTTGATCGATTGAAATTAATGATGCACATGAATTCGGATCGCTTGAAGAAACAATTGCATATTGATGTGGTTGATCATCAAAAGGGACAATGACTTGGTTAGGGTCATGGCGATTGATATCGACTTGATCTAAAGAACCATTGTTATTAGCTTTTTGGAAACCTTTTGTTGTTTCCAAAGTAAATTTATTACCGCCAACCAAGACCATAGGGTTGGCGACTGGAGTACCAAATTGGGTCAATACTGTAAAACCTAGAGCGCCATTGGATTGATTGGATTGTATAACGACATGGCCACCCCGGCGAATGCAACAACGTTTAATGAGATCACCAGAGACAAATTCAATAATGAAAATACCATTAGTTGGGATATCAGTCAAAGCAAGATTAAAAAGATATTTATTCCATGGGGTTAATGAAGCAATTTCATTGACATAACGACCCAATGCAATAGAAGTACTAATATGAGGAATAAAACCTTCAAGATTCAAAGTACTTAAATTAAGTTCGGACAGATCAGTTCGAAAAAGGGTTTCCATATTCAAATCAGTTTGGTGATCGAGTGCAAGGGCAAGTCCATGGGTTTTGATCTGAGAAAGAATATATTCATAAAACGAAATTGGATCGACAGAGAAAATATTGACTGTCAATGATTTAACATTTTGGCAAAGTAAACTTGTGGTAAGAGTATTGGTTTCTGCATCAATAGAATAAGCACCATTTATCGGTTGTAACAATTGTTGTTGGCGTTCTAAATCTTTGGAGTTCTCCTTTTCTTTAAACAAATGAGCTTTGTTTTGAGAGGGGTCAAGTTCTGGTTTATAATAAAGAAGATTATTAGTTGCAAATCCAAAATTTGATGTATCACGTAAGCTAGTTGGTAATGTAACTTTGTCCTTTTGTGCATCTTTCAGGATTGAATCAGAAAAATCTTTAAAATTGATTGGTTCGTCATCTTTGTCTTTTTTCTTTTTTGATTCAGCATCTTTGGTTGGGATTATGATATTGGAGTTGTGGGTGGGATAAATTGTATTGGAATATGTTAAATTAATATCTTTGAGATCTTGTTGGCTAATATATTGTTGGGCTTGTTGTTGTGAAGCAAGTGAAGATTTATTTGCATGAGAGATCACATCAACAGTTGCTTGATCCAACTGTGGACTAATAACTGATTTATTTCCCAACGTGGTAATATTGGTAGGAGAAATGACGTGGGTATCAAGATGGGAAATACGGCATTCAACAACGCAACCACTATGGGAAATACGGACGCCATGATAAATTTCAGCAAGCCAAATTGATTCAATATATTTTGAATAATGACCAAAACCTTTTGTTTTGGGCTGAATGAAAAGGGTTGATAAATAGCGAAGGATTAGATCACCAAAATTAATTGTTGGGAATAATGCTTGGTTAGAAAAGTTTTGTGGGGTACAGTAATCACCTTTGGTGCTCCATTGAGAAAATTGCCGTTGTTGTGGATTTGCATGGTGTGGGAAAATCAGATCCTTTGTTAGCCAATGTTCAAAAAGTTCAAATAAATAAACATTGTGTTGGGAGCTGTAATCAAGTAGAATTGCAATAGCAGAAACATAAAATGGGTTGTGAGCGCGATGGGAATTCTTTGCTGATTTCCAAATATCAATCGCTTTTTGATAATATGAAATGGTAGTCAAAACAAATGAGGGGATATTTTGTTTATCCTTATCAAATTCTTTTTCTGACATATAAACAAGGGGTTGATTGGTTTTAACGGCTTTACCATCATTAATAAGGCTAATTGAGTGAATATTTCTCCCATCTTTGAGCATTGCAAAATTCTTCGGGAATAATGAGTCAATCAAATACATGCAATATGTAGAAAATTTCCATACACCGGGAAAAACGTTGCCCAATGCTTCAAGTTGTTGATGAGTTAACATTGAGTGAACGGCTAAATCTCCAAAGTTAACCGCATATGGTTTAAGATGTTGCCATAGTTTTGGATCGAAATTTGGAGGCAATGTAATGGCAGAAGAATTGTTTGATTTTTTCTTTTCTTTATCGTCACTATCCTTTCCATCTTTATCAGAGATTGGTGATAATGCAGCTGATAATACCAAATGTGATGCAACTAGCTCGGGTAAATTTGGAAATGATACACGAGCTAAAACAAGGATACGATGTAAGAGGCGGAAATTTTCTGGTTGGGTCCAATCAAGTTGCAAAAGATGAATATAAGGTAAAATGTGCTCGGTAAGCATATCAATACAATCTTCATTTTCTTGTAAAGGTTGGATTACATTTGCCCGTATCTCATTTTTACTGTTTTTGTCCATAACAGTGATCACAGTTGGGCGAAGTGTGGCATAAATCCAGCTCAATGGGGAATCAAACGGAGAAAGTGTTTCAACATTTTCCTCAACGGGGGTAGTACGAGGGCGGGTTGCTGTAAACGTTGATTTGGTAATTTCAATTAAACGAGCAAAGAGAGAAACGCGTTCTGGATGAGCTAAACCCTTTGTACATTCGCTTAGTTTGTATGCAGATGTGGTAGAACCAGTTGGTTTGGTAAATTCAAGTAGATCTAAGTCTTGACAACCATATTCAGCAAGGACACCCTTGAGGCGGGAAATGTTGCTCAAAAATTCGACATATTGGAAGGATTCAGAGGAGCCATTTTTGGTGTTTTTGACCAAGTAGTCCCGATATTGTTGCAAATATTTGGATAATACACTAAATTTAAACAACAAATGATCTTGTGTGGTTGATTCCAAATCTAATTGAGCCGTTAATGTACTCAAAAAGTGAGGGCGTTCGTCGGTTTGGGAAGATGGGTATAAAAATTGAATTTCTTTTTGGCGTTCATCAGAAAAAACAAGAGTTTCTAATGCTTCAATGTCTAAACCAGGGTCAACATAGAGAGGCTTAGGTTTTTGGCCCCCACTAGTAGACATTGTGTGGTGGTAAATGGTATATTAAAGGGGATTAATTTGGCTAGTTGGCCGATGAATGATTATCTAAAAGGGAAAAAAAAGGGCAAACATGAAGTTAGGAATGGGGTGGAATTGGACAGTTGTCGGAGTTGCTTAGAGGGGGAAAGCGGAAGAAAAAATAAAATAAAAGTATACTTTGGGGCAAAAATTGTAATGTTAGGCAATATATCATGTATTAGCGCGTTGGCATGAATACCAAGAAAAGGTTAAAGGTACTCACAATGTGATAAAATGGAAATCTAGTCCAAAATTAAAAAAAAAATAAAATTCAAAAGAAAAATATAAAATCGGACGATGTAAACAAAGGTTGTCGATATAATTAAATTCTAAAGCCATTACGTAGTATGTAACGGCTATTGTAAGGGTTTTGTAAATAAACACACCACATAGGGTGGAGAAATTGAACTTGTTGAGAAAATATCTTTGGGGAAAAAAATCTACATCCGGTAATAGATAAGAGCAAGTAGCAATATGAACGCTGTAGAACATTCTTTGAATTGATGCTCAGTGGGTGCGATAATATTCCCAAAAATAGTCAAAATGAGGGCGACTATAAAAAGAGTTGAGGATGTACTTTTTAAGTCCAGGGATAGAATAATGGAAAAGCTGGGGTCCTGGGGGCAAGCAGAATTGGTAACAAGAAACACAATATATATTAAGCAAGATGATATGATAATATGACTTGTAGTTGTGTCTAAGACGGTCAATGTGTGATTGAATTTTATTCAAATTTTTGTCCCAGTCGAAAAAAACCAAAACTGTTTTTTGTTCGACTTTTGGAACTCAAAAAATGCCCAAAATGTTATCCAAATTTGGCCATTTGTTGCAGCTTTATAACCTTTGCGATCTGTGTATTGATACCAATATTTCCAGCGTCAAAATTCATTTCTTACTCCGTTTTCCTGTCTTCATTTTGGTATTTTCCACCAAAACACTCCCCAAGCACAGCTCTATCTTGGTCCATATATTGTCTATTTCACGAACCTTATGAGTACTTTCCGTTTCAACCAATCCCAATCCCAATGACTGTCCATCTTGTCCCATTCGCAACTCCTGATAGCAAATTACTTTTTCATTGAACCTCAAAACTCGGCAATTTACCCCATATTGATTGTTTCCTATCAACTCAACCATTGTAAAGTTGCCGCAGCTCGTTTTTCTTGACAATATGCCTTCACTATCACCTCGATTTATTTTTTTTACACCCCTTTTTTGTTTCCGTTTTTTTTTTCGTAGTTTTTCCCTCATCCAACTTCGCACCAAATTAAAATTTTTAGTATTGTCAACCAAAAAAAGGTCTTATCCCCTTGAAATCAGTTTTGATATTACTCCCCCTCGGCTCCAATGTCCCAACCAACCGCAAAACTTGCTCCAAAAGCAAAACCTCAAGTTGCTCCTGCAGCAACCCCAGCAGCTCCAACCCCAGCTCCAGTCGCTGCACCTGTTGAAACCACCGAACAAGATGATTCCAAAGAAGATTGGGACCGCGTTGTTGATTCCTTTGATGAAATGAACTTAAAGGAAGATCTTTTACGTGGTATCTACTCCTATGGTTTTGAAAAACCATCTGTTATTCAACAACGTGGTATTTTACCAATTTTAACCCAAAAGGATACTATTATCCAAGCACAATCTGGTACTGGTAAAACTGGTACTTTCACCATTTCTGCATTACAATTATTAGACCCTAAATTGGCCCATAACCAAATTTTAATCCTCGCACCAACTCGTGAATTAGCTCAACAAATCTATCGTGTTGCTCGTGGCTTATCCGAACACTTAAAACCAACTATTCATGAATGTATTGGTGGTACTGATGTCCGCCATGATGCTGAACTTTTACGCCGTGGTGTCCAATTTGTTGTTGGTACCCCTGGTCGTGTTTCCGATATGTTAACCCAACGCGCATTAGATGTTACAAAATGTAAATTATTCGTCTTAGATGAAGCTGATGAAATGCTCTCTTCTGGTTTTAAGGACCAAATTTTAACCATTTTCAAGCACTTACCACAAGATATTCAAGTTGTTCTTTGTTCTGCAACTATGCCACCAGAAATTTTAGAATTATCCGCAAAGTTTATGCGTAATCCAAAACGTATCTTGGTTAAGAAGGAAGAATTAACCTTGGATGGTATTAAACAATACTTTGTTAATGTTCAACACGAACAATACAAAGCAACTGTTTTATTTGATTTATATTCCCGTCTCACTATTACCCAAGCAATTATTTTCTGTAACACCCGTCGTCGTGCTGATGAATTAACTGAACGTATGACCCAACAAGATTTTTCTGTCTCCTGTATGCATGGTGAAATGACTACTACTGAACGTGAACGTGTTTTACGTGATTTCAGAACTGGTAATACTCGTGTCCTCATTTCTACCGATTTACTCGCTCGTGGTATCGATGTTCAACAAGTTAACCTTGTTATTAACTATGATATCCCTCAAAGAGAATCATATATTCACCGTATTGGTCGTTCTGGTCGTTTAGGTAAGAAAGGTTCTGCAATCAATTTTGTTACTGATCGCGATGCTCAACAATTAGCTGAAATTGAAGCTCACTATAAGACTGAAATTATTGAATTACCACAAGACGTTGTTTTATAAATTGATGTATAATTATTACCCCCATCCCGCCCTTATTTTAAATATAACTTCCACCTCTATCACCACTCACATATTGATAGTTGAGCTGCATCTTTTTTTTTTTTCTTAATTTAATATTGCATCCATAAACATATTGTTTGTCTTTTTTTCATTCATCTTTGAGGGTTGTCAAGAAGCTGTAGTTTACAAAAAATAATACAATTTGAGCTTTGATGGAATTTTATTGGGAGTATTATATTAGAATCAACCCCAGAGTTTTGGGGAAGAAATTCGTTGGAGGGAAACATATATGAACAAGATAATATATACAAAAAGAAGCAAGGAATGGGGTCATGCACAACTCTGATTTAGGACGGACGTTGTTCAAGATAGGTATTAAAACTATGGACTAGAGAATGAGGGAGAGAGATGTTAAAATTGACTTTTTGGCGTGGAAAGTGGTGATTGATGAGATTATGAAGGGTTTCAACAGTATGAGAATAAATTGATGTCAATTGATTTTGACTGGCAGGAGAAAGTGTATTATATTGACGGAATACTAAATAACGGAAAGCTTGGGGATTAGTACTTGTTGGTTCAATTCCAAGTTCTTTAAGATGGCATGGGGTAAATGATCGCGAGGTAGAAGGGTTCGGGAATTGTCGTGAAGAGATGAATAGGATTAAATCTTCAAGTGCTAGCTGGAGCTCAAGCAAAGATATGATTGACTTGGCGATGAAACTGTTAAGAACATGTAAAGAATGTTGGGAATATACAAATTGGGAAGATTGGTCAACTAATGGGGTAACATTACCACTAATCACAGCGACATTTGTTGGTAATAATAATGTTTTTTGGAGCAAATCTAAAACAACAGTAGGATCATTTGGTGGAGATGAAAAGAGAAAATTGTCAATTGCGGACAATAGAAAGGAAATTGGGGACAAAAATGGGGAAATTTGAGGGGAAGGAATTGGGTTAAATTGTGGTGATGATTTTGATAAAATTTCAAGAATGGCTTCAATTTTGGCATTTTTGACCTTTGCGTTGGGATCAGAACGCAAAGTAATTTTCATATCCAATAAAACGTTGTAAATTTGTTTAGTGGTGGAATTAATGCAGTGTTCAATCAAATATTCCATATAAAATTGGGTATAATAAGGAATTTTATTTGGATGAATGCTGGCAGTGGCAGAATTGGGGTTATCACCAATAATATTGTTAGAAATAGTCGTGTTGGGTGTATTTGTAGTCATGGCATCAGAGTCATTTGCAAGAAGTGGAGCTAATGCGGAATTATTTAAAGCCAAAAATAAAGAATCTTTATTGGCCAAATTGGATAAAAATTGCAATGTGTGAGGAATGGTATAAGGGGCCAAAAAATTAGAAATAATGACATTATTAGTATTAATGTTTGATGCAGGGATAGTATTTGTGGAGCAAGCAAGAGCTTGAAGGATATATTTGGAATAATTTAATGGGGTAGAAATGACAACCTTGATACAATAAAGATGATAACAAAATGGCACCAAAATTAACGCCAAAGCGATAAAGAATCCAATAAGAGTAGAAAAAGTAAAGATTGATTCAAATGTATATGGAACAAATGCTAAAGAGTATGAATCCGGACAAAGGGCATCGTGAAAAAGTTGTGGTTGTGAATTTTGTGAATCTTTTCCCATTAATTGAGAAAACACCGCAGTGGGTAAAGTAATCGCAGCCAATAATTTTGATGAACTTGAATAGTGAAATAATGCCCCAAATTGAGATGCATTGGATTGACCAAACATCATTGACATTAATAGATTGACTAATTTTAAACTTGGAAAGGTGATATAATATGCAATGGTAGTAGAAAGGGCAAAACCAAACATTAATAATCCAATCAAATTGAACAAGACAAAAGTTGAGTGTGGGATGCCAACAATTGAAAATAATAAATAACTATACAAAGTCGCACAAATTAACAATGGAATAAAAAAGAATGGATATGGGTTATGGATATAATTGGTATAGATTTGTTGTTCAGTAGTTTTAAGGGAATTGCGGTCAAGTTCAGATAAGGTACTTTGAGCTTTGTGGTATTGATGAAGGGAAAGAATTGGGACCGATTTTGAAATTATTGATGGAGTTAATGGACGTGCTGATGCATGAGTAGGAACGGACATTGGGATAGAATGGGTGTCAATTTTTGACGCTAAGGAAATAAGGGGGATTAACGGGCGATTATCAGGTTTGACTGCATTTATATTTTCACTATTGTTAGTTGTGGAGGAAGATGTTGATAATACTGGTGATGATATTTGGACATCAACATCATAGCGTTCTGAAAATGCCCCACGACGGAATTCAGAAACATATTGACGATAATCTGAATAAAAATTATTCCCAACAAAAGAATTAATGGCGTCAGAGGTATTAATATGGCGTGATGAAGACATCATTAAATCATTTAATGAAGGGTAATATGATGGGTTGTAAAGAGAGTATGAATGAAGGGGTAAATTGGTAGAAAATGATGAAAGAGAATTGCGGTGGTTGTTGCTTTGAGGTTGTGGGGTTGAAATAATTGGTTGAGTGGATAAGCAGTCAATAGTATAGCTAATACCTCGGGCCCAGAAGACTGGTTGTGCTGGTTTCAACATAGTAAACAAAAAAAGGATCGAATTGGTTGATAATGCAGTTGCTTGATGGTAGGAAAATAATTCAGTTGATGGTGTCGTGGTTGTAGAAATTTCAAAAATGTGACATAATAACATGAAAGCAATCCCTACTAAGAAAATAATAAACATTGCAAAGCGAATTTTTTGAATTGATGATGTTTTTTTTCGCGAAATCCCCAAAAAAGAGACCAAGCCAAATTGTTCACAGAACTGAAAGGTTGGATATAACGAAAGAACATCATAAATGTTAGACTGAATAGCAGTAGTCGGCTTTGATGACAATTTAGATTGTGATGAAGCCAAAGCGGTTGTTTGTGCAAAATGAGAATTGGCAGCAACCAAACCAAGTGAGTGCAAAATAAGTTGAATAATTAAAACAATAAAAATAATAAAAAGAATGTCAACAGAGATATCAACAATCGAATGAGTTGAAGTAAATGTTGGAAGAAACCCAGCAAGAATGTTTGGGAGATAATCTTGGAAATTGCGGAGGAATAATTTGAGAGGGATTAATGATGAAAACAACATTGCAGTAAACGTGAGGGTTCGAAATGATATCATTTTATAACGTTCAACATAAGTGTCCACCAACCATTCTTGATAAGATGGTTGAGAAGTAAACTTGGACATGAGAAGAACGGGGATTGAATCTGAATAATGTGTAAGTAGTTGTGTTCCTTACTTGATGGCAAGTGGTGAGAAATGGGGTAGTTTGAAGTGTGGGGACGAGGAGATGAGGGGGTTAAGGAGCACCACTAAATTATGGGCGGAGGGTAGGGAACAGTGGAAGGAGTTGAGGTAGAAACAAACCGAAATGGTTCGAACAATCTAGTTTTTCGATTATTAATGTGTGAGGATGTTTAAAGGGGAAGTTCGGGGTTCAAAACAACGATATATACATGATGAGATGAAATAAGAGCGATCGATCGATAGATTAGAGGCGAAATCCGAAATGAAATCCAAAATGGATTTGCGTGTTTTTCACAATATTTTGAGATTGACAAAGAAATAAAATAGAGGGCCAAGATTGGCGCAGCTGAAGAAGTAATGAATGAATCAGATACCATGTAATATTTTACAGATCATGAATAGGATTGATTGAAAAGTTAAGGGAGTGGGGACAAAAATCTCCAAGATTCGAAACCCCCCGAAAAAAACTGGAGGAAAGAAATCCAAAGTTTCTGTCTTTCCCATATTTGGAATTTACGGCACATAAAAATTGCAATCATTTGGTGTTTACAGCACATAGTTTGATAGCTTCATTGAAATGTTATTTCTAACGTTTCCTATCCCTTAAACGTGCTATTATGAGCCTTCCACCTGTATTTTCGCCAAGCCTCATTCTTCTCACCAAAAACTAACTTTTTTTTTTCCAACAAAAAATTCCTATTTTCTTTTCAAGATGGGTCAAAGAGGCGGACGTAAAAACGGCAACAATAAACGTTCTCGTGAAAATGACTCCAAAGATGAACGCCAACCACGCCCATATAATTCCAACTTCCCCGAACGTGGTGAGATTGATAACGCATTATTTACAGAATATTACCGTGGTAACATTGTCCCAGAAGACCAATGGGAACCGATGGCTGCTTCTATGCGTGAACAACTCCCGATTGCATTCCGCGTTTCCAACATTACTGGTCCACAAAAACAAATCCTTGGCTTATTAAACGGCAATTGTTTTGGCCTTCCAAAAACACCAACTGAATTCACATCTGAAGATGGTACAACCAAAGTAACTTTATCTCGCCCTTCTGTTCTTCCATTTTATAGACCAAAAGGTAACGCGTTTCAAATGGAACTCGGTCGTCGTGAATTGAAACGTTTTACTCAAATTGAGAAATTTCGTGAATTCCTCATTCTTCACAATCATGTTGGTAATATTACACGTCAAGAAGCTGTTAGTATGATTCCACCATTATTGCTCGATGTTAAACCACATCATGTTGTTTTAGACATGTGTGCAGCACCTGGCTCAAAAACTTCCCAATTACTTGAAGCATTACATCAAGGTCTTTCTCCGGGTGAAATCCCGACTGGGATTATTATTGCAAACGATGCTAATCCTGATCGTGCCTATATGTTAGTCCATCAGTTAAAACGTCTAGGTTCACCATCATTTATGGTTACAACTCACGAAGGTCAAACATTCCCTTCCCTTTTTATTCCAGAAACCTCATCAATTGCTTCAAATATTGCCGGCTTCCGCGAAGGTACTTTTCAAACTTACCAAGACAAGGTTAATTCTTACTTTACCACAGGTGTTGTTCCTCAAGTTGATGAAATCACTGGTGAACAACTCAAAACTCCCTTAGCTCCTGTTCTTTTTGATCGTATTTTATGTGATGTTCCATGTGGT